>Ga0182030_10005796_pt1 | contig 26158 bp, 24 predicted proteins | sample 812S3MmetaG_FD_121299 | JGI IMG/M metagenome (GOLD analysis project Ga0182030, IMG submission 121299) | Permafrost microbial communities from Stordalen Mire, Sweden - 812S3M metaG (Illumina Assembly) | ecosystem: Environmental > Terrestrial > Soil > Wetlands > Permafrost | place: Sweden...
AGAGAGAGAGAGAGAGAGAGAGAGAGGAATGAAGAACAGGCCAAGCAAAAGCTGAAATATTTTATTTATCATGCCATTCTCCTAATTAAGAATGCTGCGCATTGTTAAATAATACCAAAACCGACCCACAACTAAAGTATACCCTAATTAATGCCCTTTTCCAAAAAAAAACATAAAAAATCCCCGTTATCGCTTGCCACTCCAAAGGCGGCGCTAACGGGGCATTCATGATATTCAAAAAAACGGATTAAGCAATGCTAACTCTTAATTGTCTTCCTAATGCTAACGCAACTTTTTCCAATGTCGATAGTTTAATATCTTCCGCATGATTTTCTATCCGTGAAATCGAAGTCTTCTGTGTCCCGATCTTTTGAGCTAATTGTGATTGGCTTAAACCGGCCTCTTCACGGACCTGTTTTAAAATGACCCCGATTTTAAAATCCTCATACCCTCTGTCAAAATTCTTCGCAAAAGCTTTGTCTTTGCTTTTTCGTTCATTGATATACGTCTTTAAAGTTTTCATATCCACCGCTCCTTTATTAATTTCTTCCACGATTTAAATATTCTTTTTCATAATCTTCTGCCCGTTTAATGTCCCCCGCTGGTGTTTTTTGTGTTTTCTTAACAAGCCCATTGGTCAAAATAACCTTATGCCCATCAAAAAAAGCGAATACTCTGTAAATATTTGAACCAAGTTTAATCCGGAATTCCCAAATATCATCAGTGCCAGAAAGTTTGCTAAAATATTGTGAAGGTACGCGGTCAAGGTCTTCGATCAGATGAACAACCCAGATAATCTTTTGAGCCACCTTAACGGGTAACGATCCCAGAAATTGTTCGACTGGACATTCCCCATCCGGCTTGTTATAGAAGACAACCTCTTTTTTCATCATTTAAAAGTTAACATACATGATAACACGTGTCAATAGATAAATTCTTGACCGTGAAAAAATCTCAATTATTTCAATCTATCCAATAACCGTAGCAAGCCGTCGAGGATCGTCAATGGATGAGGCGGACAGCCTGGGATATAAAGATCGACGGGAATAATAGTGTCGAGCCCTTTTGAAACCTGCGACCTAGGGGAGTACTCGGCATGAGAGTAGGGGCTGTCACTGAATATGCCCCCTGAAATCGCACAGCCCCCCACCGCAATAACTACCTTAGGGTCCGGGGTTGCTTCATAAGTCTTAAGCAGCGCTTCATGCATGTTCCGGGTTATAGGACCAGTGACCACAATGCCATCGGCATGACGGGGAGAAGCCACAAACTGGATACCAAACCGGCTAAGGTCCCAAACCGGGGTATTTAAAACATTAATGTCCATCTCGCAGGCATTGCACCCTCCGGCGGAAACCTGTCTAAGCTTAAGGGAACGGCCAAATATTTTCAGCATCTTATCATTCAAAGCCCGGGCCAGCACCAATTCATTGCCTTGGGAAAGGACCAAGTCTTCCCGTTTAGATACTGCCATCCGGTAATCATTGGAATAAGAAATAGAGATTGCTTCGTCGCTTCGCTCCTCGCAATGACACTCTAATGAACTACTATCAGGATTAAAAGATATTGCCCCAAGATCCAAGTTGTTGCCCTGCCCCGCCATAATAGGCCTCCCTCGATAGCGCGCAGGCAAAGCCGGCGCCGGAGCTTTAGGAAAAAGCATGGTCCTGCAGCCTTGTTGAAAACGTGTCTTTAGAATTTTTAACATAATTTAAACTCCTCCATTACTGTCCAAATTGAACGTAGGGGCCGACCTTGTGTCGGCCCGTTCCTTCGGGCGGACACAAGGTCCGCCCCTACAAATCGTGTCCGGCGTAAGATAAATTGAAACTTTTATTACACAAGGGAAAATCCGAAATCTCACCGCCCCGCATCGCATATGCCACCCCAAACCAATTATGGAACGAAGGGTCCTTGATTTTATAACGGGCAAACCCGCCTTGAGCGTCACTAATCCCCACATGCATGATCTCCCCGCGCCAACCCTCCACCATAGAAACAGCCAGTGTGTCCGGCTTCATTGGTCCCGGAGGCGTAAAAATCGCTCCCGCCGGCAAAGTAGGCAATATCCTAATTAAGAATTCCAACGATCTTACGGCCTCCTGGCGTCTTACCAAGGCCCTGGCATACACATCTCCGGTTGCCCCCAAAGATATCGGCACATGATGGAACTGCCACATCCCTGAGGAATAATTAGTCCTGATATCACATTCCAATTGACTGGCACGCCCGGCCGGACCCACCAGACCGATGGCTTTGGCGTCTTTTAAAGCGATTGCCCCCACCCCTTCAAAACGCGCTAATACCGATGGCCTGGTAAACAACAGATCGCTCACATCCTGGAATTCTTTTTTATACTTCTTTAGTTTAAGGCAAAAATCATCGGCCATCTTGGGATCAATATCGAATAAAACCCCGCCGGGCCGGCATAATCCTTTGCCAAAGCGGTTTCCGGTCAAAGCCAATAGCAGGTTTAAATAATCCCCCCGCATGCGCCCAAAATAAGCGCTCGTCGGTAAGAATCCTGCATCCATGCCAAGAGCGCCTAGATCACCCACATGATTGGCCAACCTTTCCAACTCTAAAGCAATGGCCCTGATCGCCTGGGCCCGGGCAGGGATGCCGCATCCACTCAAAGACTCCACCACTTCACAATAGGCCGTGGAATGGCCAATGGCTGTGTCTCCGGCAATCGATTCGCTTAACAGCGCGTTGCGTTTAAAATTATGGCCCTGCATCAAGGGTTCTATGCCCCGATGCTGGTAGCCCAACTGGATCTCTAAATGCAGGATCTCTTCCCCATGGCATTGAAAACGAAAATGACCGGGCTCAATAATTCCCGCATGCACCGGCCCCACCGCAACCTCATGGACTTCTTCTCCGCCGACAGCATAAAAAGGATATTCCCCGGGAATCGTCTTATTGGCGATATTATCCCAGATGTCAGCGACATTCCTATAATTGGAATGGTACCTTAACGGTTTAAGCCAGGGATGTCCCAAAGGCTGAATGGCCCATTGCTCGGCGATCTCCCGCTCAAATAAATGCGCTTGGGGTAAAACTTTTGTTAGAGATTCATACTGCGGAAATTCCGCAGAAATAAGCGTTGATAATACCAGTAATTGAGCATCTTCATCCAGCCCAAGGATGGCCGTAAGCCTTACTTTTCCGCTGGATTCCAAAGCTCCGAATAAATTCAACAGCCTGGCATCATCAAGGCAAGAATCAATGATTTGGGTACGAAATTCCTCGAAGCCCAGGATGGGAATTTTCGATAAAGATAATTGTCCGCCATTAAACAACTCCATCATTTTCTATCCTCCAATAAGTACCACACCTTTTTGTAAAACATTGTTCAAGAAAGCCGGAATATAAAAACCAAGTATCATCACGATAACGATCAAAAATAAGATCGGCAATATCATGCTCCAACTTTCCTTGTGAGTTTGCCCCTCCCCTTCATCCACCGGCACTCCCTGCGGTCCTCTTGCCGGACACTCATAGCTATTCGTCATTTTTAAAATAATATCTGCAATACCTATAAAAATGAGTGCCAAGAATAAACAATAAAAAAATGCCACCCAATAATGATGCCCGATGATGGCCGCATACAATATGATGATTTCACTGATAAATGTCCCGAAGGGCGGCACGGCACTTACAGCCAAAAAACAGGCCAACAAAAAGATCCCGGTGACCGGATAACGGCGAAGCAATCCTCTGATCTCGCCCGCCTTCTTGGTATGATATTGCTTATAAAGATTCCCGGTAACTAAAAAAGCCGCTCCCTTGGTCATGGCATTATTGACCAGATGAAGAAGAGCGCCAAAAATACCAATGGGCCCCAAGCCAATGCCGATCGCTAATATCCCCATGTGCTCAACACTAGAATAGGCGATCATCCTCTTATAATCTTCCTGGCCTAAGATGAACACAAATGCCACCCCCATGGAAATGATCCCTAATAAGATGAGCATGGAAGAAAAAAACGGAGTTTGACCCGCGGCATGGCAGACCTGTCCTACCCGTAAAATACTTAAAAAAGCGCAATTCAATAAACATCCGGAAAGCAATGCGGAAATAGGGGACGGCGCTTGTGAATGGGCATCAGGCAGCCAGGTGTGCATGGGCGCCAACCCCATCTTTGTGCCGCAGCCGATCAGCAGAAAAATAACGCTCATCTTAAGCCACGGCAGCGACAATCCTTTGGCATGGTCTAAAAGTTTATCAATAAAAAGACTTTGCACATTGTCCAGGCCGGCCACCGCCAGAAAATATGTCCCCAGCAGTGCCAGGGCGATCCCGATCAAACAGATCATCAGGAATTTCCAGGTAGCTTCAATGCTCTGTTTGGTTTTGACAAAGTTGATCAAAGGAACGCTGGATAAAGTGGTGGCTTCAATGCCGATCAATAAAAGCCCAAAATGGCGGCTTACCGTCACCAGGGTCATGAAAGAAAGGAAAAATAATAAAAACCCAATAAATATTTTATGCGAAAGATCCGGCTCATTTTTAAAATATCCCATCAGGTAAAAAGAAACCATTAAAAAAAGAACGCTGATCACCGACAAGATAAGAAGCCCCAAAGCATCCAGGCCTAAGAACCCATTTAAAGACATTCCCGGATTAAATTTCCAGAAACTAACCACACAGGCACTGTGCAGGAGTGCCGCAAAAAGCAGCATCCTGTTGCGGGATTTCTGCCGGGGAAGGATAAAAACCCAAGCTCCTGCCAATAAAGGAAATAAAATCACAAAAATCAACATTGCTTAATCCTTTAACGTAGTTAGTTGAAAGGTGTCTGTATTTTCAAATTCATCACTGATATTATTAACCACGATCCCCATCACCACAGCCGCGATGAAAAGGTCCAGCAAAATCCCCATCTCCACTAATAAAGGCATTTTCTTTAACAATAAAATAGCAAAAAGGAAAATGCCGTTCTCCAGGACCAGATATCCAATGACCTGGCTGATGGCTTTGGTGCGTCCGACGATCAGGATAAATCCCATGATGATCAGAGAAAACGAGGATGGTATTATCAACTCCGATCCTATTTTAACAGGGAAAACAAGTTTTGACGCCAACAAGAACGAAGCGGCAATCGCCACCCCGCTTAATAAAAGAGTGGTGCCAAGCCCGACAATCGGGTTGACTTCATTGCGTACGGAAACATGCCTGATCGCCCAAAAAAGAAAATTAGGCATGATAAAACCCCGCAGCACGATGGCGGCCAAGGAAACAATGATGATATACAATTCCAGATCTTGGGAATACAGCAGAAACGGCACACAGCCCAATATCAAAGACTGCACGCCAAAGATATGTATCATCGTTCCCATACGGGTGCTGGCGACAATAAAAATCCCCAGGATCAGGATCAAAATAATAATGGCATCCAACCAAACATTCATTAATGCCCCCTTACCAGAATAACAATAAATCCAATGATCGAGAATATAAGCGCACAAAACAATAAATAAGGCACCTTGTTCAAACGCAAGCGGGCCATGGTTGATTCAACGACACCGATCAATAGGGCAAGCCCAATGATCTCAAAAATGAAAGAAGCGGTATTGATGAAAAGATTCTGAGATTTAAACGTAAAAATAATGGAAACCACCAGGCTTGCAAAAATAAAAAGTTTTACTGCCTTGCCATAAAGTATGTAGGCCAGATCAACCCCGCTGTGGTCCAGGACCATGACTTCATGGATCATGGTCAGTTCCAGATGAGTGTCCGGATCATCGATGGGAATGCGGGAGTTTTCCACCAACAGCACCAAAAAGAAACTGACAACGACCAGAATTAAAACCGGCCCCACCAGAAGCCAGGAAGAAGACAATCCTCCCAGGAATATTTCCGATAAAGAAAGGCTTCTGGATAGAAGTGCCAAGATCGTCAAATTAAGGAACATCGTAACTTCAGATAAACATCCGAAAGTCGCCTCACGGCTGGCCCCCATCCCTTCAAAACTCGAGCCTGTATCCAATGCCGCCAAAATAATGACAAAACGGCCAAGAGCAAATAAATAGACAAAAAGGATAAGATCCCCCCCAAATTGCACCGGCGGCACGACACCCGCCAGCGGCATCAGGGTCCCGGCGGACAAAATGGCCGCCGTGGAAACCATGGGTGCCGCTCTAAAAATCCAATTGGTGGTCACGCTATAAACACAAGCCTTGTGCATGAGTTTAAAAAGATCAAAATATGTCTGTAACAACGGCGGCCCTATCCGGCCGGCAAAAAAAGCCTTGGTCTTCCCAATGATCCCTAATAGCAAAGGAGGAAAAACAAAAAGAACGGTTAAATGTAATAATGTAAAAATATTCATCTTAATGAAACCTGCTTTCGATCTGTGTCAAAATACCAACTACCATCGTCATTGCGAGCCCCGAAGGGGCGTGGCAATCTCTGTAAGAACAACCGATTCTGTTGGGATTGCTTCGTCGCTTAAAAGCGCTCCTCGTAATGACACTCATTAATGTAGCTTCCATATCAATAAAATGACAAGTAAAAACAGGATATACAAAATATAGATCTGCGTATGCCCGCTTTGGATCCATTTTAATTTCCGGGAAAATCTTTTGATCGCATAAAACAACGGCCGGAAAAACAAATCCTGGGAAGCGTCTTTCACATTTGAACTTAACTTGGCTTCCGTCGGAAAATACCCCTTGGGCCTGGTGGCCTCTACTTTGAAGAATAAAATCGACCTAAAAATATTTAAAATGGGCCTGGCAAATGAAGAGGCGGTGTATTGCATCCTTGGAGTGACTTTTGAATATCCGCACAGCCACGTTTCTGTAAAGTTTAGGGGGACCCCAAGAGTTAAAATTCTTCGCATAAAAGCCATGACCGCAAAAATGGCCCCGCCAAATAAGAAAACTTTTGACGCCAACAAAAGCGGATTAAGGATATTTGCTTTTATAACAAAGGGCATCTGCATGCCAGTGATCGCTTGGGCGGCTTGAAAGGCATAATAAACCATACCAGCCGGAAAAAGCCCTGCCCAAAGGCAAATGGCGGCGAGCAAAACCATTGGCCCGCGAATTATAAAATCCCCTTCGGTATAATGATGTTCTTCGTTATTTCTGCTTACCCCAAGAAAAATAACGCCAAACGCTTTAGCAAAGCAAAGTGCGGCCAAGCCTCCGATAAGGCTTAAGGCTGCAATCCCCAAGGTTGAAAAAATAATACCGAAAATATCAAGATGAAACGCCCCTTCCAATAGCCCTCTGAAAACCATCCATTCGCTGATAAACCCGTTGAAAAGCGGCAATCCGCAAATCGACAGGGATCCGATCAAAAAAAGATGGCCTGTCCAGGGAAGCCGTTTAAATAAGCCCCCCATCTGTTCCATGTCCCCTGTGTGGGTCGAATGGATCACCGAACCTGCACTTAAAAACAATAAACCCTTAAATACCGCATGATTGAAAGTATGCAACAGCGCCGCGGTGTATCCGATAAAAGCCACTGTTTCCTGATGATAGGCATGCCCGATCATTCCGATCCCCAACCCCAGGGCGATAATGCCGATATTCTCGATGCTGTGATACGCCAAGAGTTTCTTGATCTCATGTTGACCCAAAGCATACAAAACACCACCCACCCCTGAAATGGCGGCCATGATCAAAAGGGTAACCCCGCACCATAAAGGAAAATCTTTCACAATGACGATCATGCGCATTAAACCATAGATCCCGATCTTAATGACCACCCCTGAGAGCAACGCGGAGATGTAAGCAGGGGCCGCAGGATGCGCCCGTGGCAGCCAGATATGAAAAGGAATGAACCCGGCTTTAATGCCAAAACCGATAAATGCCAATACAAAAAGAAATCCCGCTAATTCGCCGGAGTATTGTGTCGCCATCATCCGGTCAAAATTCATGGAGCCTGCGTGGGCTCCCATGATAAGGAACATCAAGCCCAAACAAAAAACTCCCATATGGGTGGCTATCAAATAAATAAAGCCTGCCTTGCGCACCTTTTCGCTTTCATTGTAAAAAGTAATAAGGAAATAAGAAACAATGGTCATGAGCTCCCAGGCCGCCAGGAATAAAATGGCATTTTTAGCGACCATGACAAAGACCATGACGATAATTAGCAGATTATAAAGAGCAAAATGTACCCCTACATTCCTTTTACCATCGTAATCACGTAAATAGCCATACCCATAAATTCCGGCCGCGAGCGACAAAATAAACAGCAAGAAAAGGAAAAAGGCGCTTAAAGCATCAATGCCTATGTAAAATTCCCCCAGCGGAAGATGGGTCCCAATGCGAAGGTCCACGCTTGTTAAGGGCAATCCTACCGCCTTCTGGCATAGAAAGCTTAGAGCTGACCAGAGCCCCAGACCGCAAGCCGCAACCAAGGACCACAAAAAAATGTAAGCAGAAATTTTCTTAGATCGAGAGAATAAGAATATCAATACACTTGATATTGTCAGGATGGAAAGGCTAATTAGTAAAAAACCCATTTTTATACTGCTCCCACAAGGGTGACCGCATGGCGGATCAAATTCGCCAAAGGCAGAGGCATCCAAATCCCAATACTGACCAATAACAAAATAGCACCGGCAATGGCCACATTCATATAAATATTTTCTTTTTTGGCAAGGCGGGGCTCTTTGGGCTGGCCGTGGATCACCCCCAGGACAATTTTGCCGATACCAATAAACATCAAAGCCAAACAAAGGATACCCACTGCTGCCAAAAGATAATGCTTGGAAATGATCGACGCGTTAAGGATCAAAAGTTCGCTGTGAAAAGTAGCAAAAGGAAATACCCCTGTGCCCGCCAATAGGGCGGCAATTAAAAATACGCCGGTCACCGGATAAATATGGATGACTCCGCTGACATCATCAGTCCTGCAAGAGCCGTATTTCTGCGCAATGGACCCTGCTGTTAAGAACATGATGACCTTAGCCAGGGCATTATTGATCATATGGAACAAAGCCCCGAACAAACCCACTGCGCCCAATCCCAGCCCCAAAACCAAAATGCCCATGTGTTCAATGGAAGAATAGGCAAACGCTCTTTTAATGTTCTTCTCCCCTAATATAAACATGGCAGGCACCACAAGTGATAATAAACCCGATACGATCAAGATTGAAGAATAAAATTCAGTTAAACCGGTTTTATTGCAGATCTGGCTGACGCGAAGCAAGGCCAAAAAAGGACATTGCGTCAATGCCCCTGCCATGATGACCCCCACCATTCCCGGGGCTTGTCCGTACGCCTCCGGCTTCCAACTGTGCGTCGGGGCCAAACCCATTTTGCAGCCGTAACCAACCACAAAAAAGATGATACTTAACTTTAACCAATTCACGGACAATGATGATGCCCCCTTTAAAAGGACCGGCAACATCAGAGTGTGGACATCATGGGCCGCAATGGCCAAAAAGAAAGTCCCTAATAATCCCAAGGCAATACCCACCGAACAGATCAACAGATACCGCCAGGTGGCCTGCAAGCTTTGTGGATTGCGATGAAAACTAATCAGCGGCGCGCTAAATAAGGTGGTTGCCTCAATGGCCACCCACAAAAGGCCAAAATGATAACTCACGGCGACCAAGGACATCGATGAAAGTAAAAACAACAAGCAGGCAATAAAAACGCGGTTTCTTCCTGGCTCATGTTGGAAATAACCGATCATAAAGATAGACACTGATAAAAAAAGAAAACTGATGATTGACAGCAAGATCAGCCCCAAGGGATCAAGCACTAAAAAGCCGCGGAATTCTTCAATCGGAAGTTGTCTCCAGAATGAAGCAACGATCAGGCCATGCAATAAAGAAACCGCGAAGTGCAACTTAAGCCTGAAGGTCTTGCTCACCGGCAATAAAACCCCCAGACCGGATAAAAAGGGCAATAAGATCAAGATCGTCAGCATTAGTAGGTCTCCCCCATCTTTGAGCGGTGACCCAAGGCCGGATTCTTCTCAAATTCTTCATTGATATGGTTGACCACGATGGCCATGATAAATACCGCCACAAAGATATCCAACAGGATGCCTATTTCAATGAGAACGGGCATCACATCAAATAATGACATGGCAAAAAGAAAGATCCCGTTTTCCAGGATCAAATACCCCAAGACCTGGGTCACGGCGCGCGTCCGGGTGACCATGATCATGAATCCTAAAAGTACCGTCGAAAGAGAACACGGCAAGATCAGGTTAGAAAGAGGCTGACCTGGCAATTTCAAAGATAAAGAGACCCAAAACGCCACGGCAATGATGATGGCCCCAAAAATGATCGACGCACTAAACCCGATGATAGGCTTGATCTCTGAGCGCATGGACACATGCCGGATAGCCCAAAACAAAATAGAAGGCACGACAACGGCTTTTAAGATCATGGTAACAAGGGCAATAAAAACATCCTGGGCCGCAATTGAAGACGCATGCAAAAAGAAAGGCAAAAGCCCAAGGGCAAAAGACTGGAGGGCAAAAACCCGGATCATGGCAACCACACTGTTATTAGACAAAATAACCAGCGATAAAAATACCACAATGATACAGATCACATCACTCCAACTTGTCATGCCCTAACCTTTCCACATCTTTACCACAAATCCAAAAAAAGCCAAAGCAAAGGAAATCAAAAGCAGGTCCTTGACCCGGTTTAGCCTAAGACGCGCCATGGTCGATTCTACTATTCCCACAGCGATGGAGACCAAGAGCATCCCGCTCAAAAAGATCAACATATCAATAAAAGGTTTGCCTGTCTGTACCGGAAGAATGATGGGGACCAGGATGCCGGCAAAAACAAACAGTTTGATCGCTGCGGCATAAAGCATGTAAGCCAGATCAACTCCGCTATGGTCCAGGACCATCACTTCATGGATCATGGTCAATTCCAAATGGGTATCAGGGTCATCAATCGGAATACGGGTGTTTTCCGCTAGGATAACAATAAAAAAACTTGCTGCCGTTAAAAGAAGCTCCGGCGACCAACTGGGAGTGCCCGGATTGAGGGCCCCCATCAATTTCCATGATAAAGGGTTATCCGCTCCGATCATGGTTGATAAGGAAATACTATGAGCAACCTGCGAAAGCGTAATAAAATTCATGAACAACGATAATTCACAAAGACACGAAAAAAAAGCCTCCCGGCTGGCCCCCATCCCTTCAAAGCTGGACCCCGTATCGAGAGCCGCAATGATCATAAAGAACCGGGCTAACCCCAAGATGTAGGCCGCCAAAAGAATATCGCCGCTAAACTGTATAGGCGCTTTAAAAGGGCCTAAGGGTATAAGCAGAGACAACACCAACACTGCCCCAAGAGTTATGACCGGTGCCCCGCGAAAGACCCATGTCGTTGTCCTGCTGTAAACTGAATTCTTTTGAAATAATTTTTGCAGATCAAAATAAAGCTGGAAAAACGAAGGCCCCCTCTTACCGGCAAAAAATGCCTTGACCTTCGTGATGATGCCCACAAACAAGGGGGAAAGCAAAAGCACGATCAACCAATGGGATAAAATAGAAAATATATTGTTCATTTTAATTTCCAGACCAACAAAAATATCAAATATAAAAAAATATACATCAAGTACATTTGAGTATAACGAATACGGTTAATATCCAGCTTCTTTGAAAAGTTCGTCAATCGATCGAACAAGGGCTTAAACAAAAATTCTTCCGAGGCATCATGGACCGATGAATGTAAGGATGTTTCACCAGGAAAATTGCCTTTAACCTCTGGACCCCGGCGTCGAAAAACTAGAATATCTTTGACAAACTCCACAATCAGCCTGGCAAAGGATGAAGAGGTGTATTGGATCCTTGGGGTGACTCGCGAAAACCCGCAGCTCCATGTCTCCCGCAGGGGGGCAATCATGCCCTTAGTCAGTATCCGGCGCAAAACCATGAGGACCACCACTAATGCTAAAAAAAGAAAAACGCCGCTGATGATAAAAGAAAGAGGTGAAAAAATATTTTCCATATGCAGCGCTGAAAACTCCGCGTGTGATAAATACGCCCCGCCCAAGAAAGCCGCCTTTGCCATGGTTTGGGGAAAAACGCCGATCCACAAACATAATAAAGCCAGCACGATCATGGGAATAAGCATCAAGGATGAGCTTCCCCCTCGCGTTTCCTTCAGATGACGCGGCTCGCCTAAAAACACCGTGCCATAAACCTTAGTAAAACAAGCCAAGGCCAAGGACCCCATCAAAGCCAACGCAATGATCCCCAAAGCGCACCCAAAAGCACCTTGCAAAGGCAAAGAGCCCACGCCTTGGAACAGGCCAAAATAAATAATGAACTCACTGATAAACCCATTAAATAAAGGAAGCCCGCAAATACTCACAGCCCCGACGAGAAACAAAAGGCCAACCAACGGCATGCTGCGGGAAAGCCCTCCCATTTGGTCCATCTGGCCGGTGTGCGTCTTTTGGATCACCGCACCCGCGCCCAGGAACAAAAGCCCTTTAAACAGGGAATGGTTTAAAACGTGCAGAAGTGCCCCGCCAAATCCCAGCACGGCAAGAAAAGGCATATGATGACTTTGTCCCAATAAACCTACACCCAGCCCCAAGGCAATGATCCCGATATTCTCAATACTATGATACGCCAATAGCTTCTTTAGTTCATGTTGACCCAAGGCGTACAAAACCCCCATAAGCCCGCTCACGATGCCAATGGTCAATAATAAATACCCGCACCAATCCGGCAACACACCGATTATCCATATCACCCGGCAGATCCCATAAATACCCATCTTGATCATGACCCCTGACAACACGGCAGATACGTGGCTCGGGGCTGCAGGATGAGCGTGGGGCAGCCAGATATGCAACGGCAAAAAACCGGCCTTTACCCCAAAACCAACAATAGCCAAAAGAAATATAACTCCCGCCATAACCGGAGGAAAACCCGTATGACTGATCAGATCAAAATTCATGGACCCACCGCTATGGGCCATTAAAAAGAACATTAAAATTAGAAGGAAGGTGCCGCAATGGGAAGCGATCAAAAATAAAAAACCCGCACGGCGCACGGAGATTTCTTCATCATTAAAAACGATCAGGAAATACGAGGAAATAGACATCATTTCCCAAGCGCCTAAAAATAGGACAATATTGTTAGCTAAAACTATTAAGACAAGGGCGATTGATAAAAGCAGATAAAAGAAGATGTGCAGTCCCATCCCCTTTTTGGATACATAATGACGCATGTAACCTAAAGCATACACACCGGCACACAAAACCAAAATGGTGATCGCTATCAGAAAAATAAGGCTCAAAGAATCCAGCTTAAGGGCAAACTCCCCAAAGGGGACCTGCCACGGTAATTGCAGATATTTTTCCATTATCAACTCTTAGAAGTTTTCGATTCCGCCACTTGAAATGCCGCCATGATCTCCTCAGCCGGCGCGCGGCGCTTTAAGGCAGATTTAACACTCTCATCCTGCAGGCAAAATGCCAGTCGTGATAACAGCGATAAGTGCCCTTTAAATGATGACGTTAAAATGACAAACAGCGTATGCACACCTTCGCCATCGGGGGAGGCAAAATCAACGGAATTCTCAAGAAAGAAAAGACCGACAATAGGCTCAAGGCCCGCTAACACCACCGGATGTTTAACGTGCGGGATCGCAATCCCATTGCCAATGCCGGTTGTTCCGGCCTGTTCACGGGACAGCAGCATCTCTTTTAAAGATGCCTTCCGGATATGATCGGGCAAAACCAAAAGGTCTATAACCTCCCCTAAGATTTCTTCCTTGCGTGTTCCCTTTAGCCCAAAATACACCCCACCCCGCAAAAGTGCCGGTGTAATAACATCCTGGCCTTGGCGAGTTTTTTCACAAAGCCTTAAGGCATTCGTTGTCAGGCGCACCCGGTTCTTCAAGGCCCACTCTAAAATTTCGACCGAATTAAAATAATACTGGTCATTGGCCTTAACAGCCGGCATGCCGCGGGCATTGAGCCATTGATAAAGTGTGGCCTCTTCGATCTCAAATGCCTTTTCTACGTCACGAAACGTTAATTGCATATTATTCGCCTTCTGCCATTTCACCATCAGCATCTTTTAAAAAACTTTTTCGGGCGACCCCTGTCCGATGGGCCGCTTTCTCCACGGCTTTAGTCACAGCCTCAACGACCCGTTTATCGAAGATACTGGGAACGATATATTCATCGCTCAATTGGCTCTGATGGATCAGATTGGCGATCGCATCCGAAGCGGCAATTTTCATGGCTTCATTGATCTCGCGGGCCCTGACATTCAATGCTCCCCTAAAGATCCCGGGAAATGCCAGGGCATTGTTGATCTGATTAGGAAAGTCCGAACGGCCGGTGGCAAAGATCCGGCAGACCTTAAAAGCTTCCTTCGGGATAACTTCAGGGTCAGGGTTGGCCATGGCAAATACGATACGGTCCTTATGCATCTTTTCCAGATCATGGCCCCTTAAAAGATTCCCTGCTGATACTCCGATAAAAACATCTGCCCCATGCAAAGCTTCACGTAAAGTGAGCACCGGATCATTTGGTTTAACGCATGAAAATAGATCCTTACGGGCAGCCTCCAAATTAGAGCTGTTAACGATCAATACCACCCCCTTGCGGTTGCATCCATAGATATGCCCTGCACCCGCGGCCAGCAGGATCCGGCAACAAGCAGCTCCTGCCGCTCCCAGGCCGCTGACCACAATACGGACATGCTTGATATCTTTCTTAACAAGCTTTAAGGCATTCTTTAACGCCGCAAGGATGACCACTGCCGTGCCGTGCTGGTCATCATGCATCACCGGAATGGACAATGTTTTTTTAAGTCTTTCTTCTATTTCAAAACAACGCGGCGAGCTGATATCTTCCAGATTGATGCCGCCAAACCCCGGAGCTATATTTTGAACCGTGCTGACGATCTGGTCGACATCCTGGCTGGCCAGGCAGATAGGCCAAGCGTCAATATTGGCAAATTCCTTAAAGATCATGGCCTTGCCTTCCATGACAGGCAATGCCGCCTCCGCCCCTAAGTTTCCTAACCCTAAAACAGCAGATCCATCAGTCACAATGGCAACACTATTGCCTTTGATCGTTAAATTATAAACTTTTTCCTTGTCCTGGGCAATGGCTTGGGACACTTTGGCTACACCAGGAGTGTATGCTACCGACAGTTGATTGCGTGTTTGGATGGGGATCTTATTCTGGACCTGTATCTTTCCGCCATGATGAAGCAATAATACCCGGTCAGATATGGCGATGACTTTGACATTCTTTAATTTACTAAGCCCCTTAATGATCTTCTCAACATCTTTTTCCCTTGGTACATCAAAGGTAACGTCCCGGATGATCTTGCCTTCGGCAACTCGTACAATATCAACCGCTCCCAGGTCTGCTTTAGCCCTGGCGATCAAGGTTGCCACTGAGGCAAAAACCCCCGGTTTACTGATAAGTTCCAGGCGGATGGTATATTTGTTATTTGAAAAAGAGCTCATCTGCGTATCCATATTCAAAACCTCTTTCTTTAAAAAAATTCAACCCCTGCCGCCAAAGTCTCCTTTAGCATTGCAGGGGTAAACAGGGTCCGATCGATCGGCCCCCTACGATATTTATGCAATATTCAAATATGCCAATATAAGAACATGATACTCAAATAACCGCCCTTGTCAAGACCACCCCAATGCCTATTTTACTGGGTGGTCTTTGTATGAGGAATCTACCGAATTGACGAAACATGTCGAATTGGATGTTGACTGTCTTGCCTTTGCGAAGGGCGTTGATTTGGTAACGGTCGATACCACCGTTTACGGCTGAAAAGATTTCTTTCTACTTAAACAAATCCGAATGAGTGCCTGTTCTCACAAAATATATATCGTCTTTTTTGATTTTATAAACAAGAAGCCAGTCTGGTTCAATATGACATTCCCGATATTTACAATACTCTCCTTGAAGCCTGTGATCCTTATTATGATCGGGAAGATTTTCTTCATTGGCTAGTGCTGTCATTATCTTGTCTAAAAGATTCAAATCTTTATGACGTTTTAATTGAAGTTTATAATCTCGCTTAAATTGTGTTGTGTAGGAGGGGTTTAACATGTAATCACTTTTTTAAATCTTTTAACATGTCTCCTACATGATGAAAACGATGCAAACCCTTGTTATTTTCCACATCCTTCATGGCATGCAATGTTCTAGAATTCGGAATTCTCAACTCAAACGGTAAACCATTTTCTAACTCAACACGATGATAAAAAATATTAATGGCTTGAGAAGCCGTGAGCCCCAATGACTCAAAAATCCTCTCAACTTTACTTTTTAAATCTAATTCAGTACGGGCCCTAATCATAGCTGTCTTACTCATATCTTCCTCCTGGTATTTTCTCCTCAGTTAAAGTGTATCCCAAATGTGGCACATTGTCAATAAATTGTAACAGATAACCAAGGACGGGCAATGTCTCCGGGGGACAACTTCGTAAAGGGGATTTCAATGATCTTCATTTAATATATTTGAACCATACCTTGCAGTGGAACAAAAAGAACTCAAGTGAAAACCTCTGCCTTGCTTGGGGATTTAATAATTTTTCTAAGCAGGGGCCGGTTCAATTGAGGGGATTTCCACTGCAGGTATTTCTTTTTTAAAGTATATTATCCCGAGCGGCGGGATGGTGAGCGACAAGGAAAATGGTTTACCGTGATAAGGCTTGGGGTCTGCCTGGCATCCGCCGCCGTTGCCCTGGTTACTGCCGCCGTAAACCTTCGCATCAGAGTTTAGGACTTCTTTCCAATAACCTGCTTGAGGCACACCGATACGATACCCTTTCCAGGTCTGAGGCGTGAAATTACACACTGCCAAGATCATGCTCTTCTTGTCCGCGGATTTGCGGATAAAGCTGATGATGCTGTTTTGAAAATCGCTGAAATCAATAAATTCAAAACCCTCTGGAGTAAAATCTCTTTCATACAAAGCCGGCTCGCCGCGATAAAAATGGTTTAAATCCCTGACCCATTGATGAACGCCTTGATGGGGAGCATATTGCAAAAGATGCCACTCAATACTGTGTTCAAAGCTCCATTCGGCCCATTGGGCAAATTCCGCCCCCATAAAAGTGAGCTTTTTGCCCGGATGGGCAAACATATACCCCAAAAGCAGACGCAAATTGGCCAATTGCTGCCATTGATCTCCGGGCATTTTGCCTGCTAAGGCACCCTTACCATGGGTGACCTCGTCATGGGAAAGGGACAATAGGAAATTCTCGGAATACGCATATAAAAATGAAAACGTCAGGTCATTGTGATGATACTTGCGGTAGATCGGGGCTTTGCTCATGTAAACAAGAGTGTCGTGCATCCAGCCCATGTTCCATTTCATGCCAAACCCGAGCCCGCCCACTGAGGTTGGCCGTGATACCCCGCCCCAGGCGGTGGATTCTTCGGCCATCATCTGCGTGTCCGGGAAATTGGCATAGATGACTTCGTTAAGCCTTCGCAGGAAATAAATGGCTTCCAAATTCTCCCGTCCGCCATATTCATTGGGGATCCAATCATTGCCGCGGGAATAATCCAGATAAAGCATGGAGGCAACACCGTCCACCCGCAAGCCATCGGCATGGAACTTATCCATCCAAAACATGGCAGAAGAGATCAGAAATTCCTTGACCTCATTGCGGCCATAATTAAAAATGGCGCTCTTCCAGTCAGGATGATAACCTTTTCTGGAGTCCGCGTGTTCATAAAGGTGCGTGCCGTCAAAATATACCAGCCCATGCTCGTCGGTAGGAAAATGCGACGGCACCCAATCAAGGATGACACCGATCCCAAGCTGATGAAGGCAATCCACCAAATACATAAAATCCTGGGGTGTGCCATGACGGGAGGTCGGAGAAAAATATCCTAAGGTCTGATACCCCCAGGAACCGAAAAAGGGATATTCCATCACCGGCATAAATTCCACATGGGTATAGCCCATGTACTGCAAATACTCCGGCAACTGCTTGGCCAATTCCCGATAAGTCAAAGAGCGATTGCCCTCTTCCATGACCCTTTTCCAGGAACCTATATGCATTTCATAAATGGAGATCGGCGCCTCCAGGCTGTTGTTATGATGGCGGTCCTTCATCCACTGTTTGTCTTGCCACTCATAGTCAAGGTCCCAAACAATAGAGCCGAAATGCGGGGCAACTTCATTATAAAAAGCAAAAGGATCTTGTTTTTCTACCCTGTAAGAACCATTGGCAGAGGTAATGAAGTACTTATAAACTTCACCTTTAGCCAAAGCTGGAATAAACCCTTCCCAGATCCCTGAAGAGTCCCCACGCTGCTTTAAAGGGTGTGAATTCTTCTGCCATTGGTTAAAATTACCGATGACAGAAGCATATTTGGCATTAGGCGCCCATAGGGCAAAATGCACGCCTTGCTCTCCATCAACAACCATCGGATGGGCACCTAACTTTTCATAAAGCTTAAAATGGCTGCCTTCTTTGAAAAGATAAGAGTCATGGTCAGTAAAAAACGGCACCACTGTTTTAACTATTTGGTCATTCATGAAGGACTATTATATATCAAATGCTACTGGTTACAATTTTAGTTATTTATATTTAATGGCTCTGTTGCCATTTTTCAGCATAACGTTTTAACCAATCTTCCCGGGCCCATTCAAAGCCCACGTCACGCCCGGCTTTTTCGCTTTCAAACCATTTGTGTTTTTCAATTTCCCGGACAACATCAGGATTACTCATCAGATCTTTTCCTGAAGAACCTTGCTTGTCCTTCACAAGCACAGCTTTTTTGGGCGAACTATTTTGATTTTCTGTTTTAAACACCCGTGCTGTCTTGACAGATTCTTGAAGGAGGACATAGGTTTTCCCTTTTTGGATAGCTTCCATGCCTCTTCGGCAAAGTTCCTTGGCGTAATCTGTCCAAATCCCCTGTCCCCAATAACGGAAGCAAGATGTTTGGGACAAAAGAAGGTACAGCAGGGCTTCTTTGTAAGAACGGGAAGTCTTGTCAGCATCTTTTTGGTCAAACTTTTCATGAAAAGCCGCACTCAATTGATTAATGGGATCAAGCACCTGGTCATATCCCTTGACCCAATTGCGGTCGCTGGTCCATGAGCCTTTATCAAGATTAAAAGAAGGATCTGTTTTTTGAAGTTCCTGGATAGCCTTGTTCACCGCCTGCGGCTCAAACTTTTTGACTTTCTCCCAGATGCGATGCTGGGAGATGGGCTGCACCGGCGTAAAATCCGCGGGATCAATGCTATCATCTTCTAAAAATTCCAAATACTCTGAACCATTTAAAGCAACGGTACCTTCTGTTCCAATGCTTTCGATGGATTGGGTATACATAGGCGGGAATTCATTCATCATTACCCCGCCGTTTTCACCGTCACCGATCTGACAAACAAATGGCGGCACAAGCTTCCCGCAATACTCCCTACGGACCAGCCCGCGCGCCTCTGAAAGGGGCTGCATTTGGGCGACAAGTTTTGTGTCTGACCCTTGGGTTTTAACAAGGACAGTGATCTCCTGGGTCTGGCCAAGAGAGTTCTTAGCAACCAGCTTATGAGGAAAATGAGGGTTTCTGATGCCTCGGCCGTCGAGATTTTCGATGGTATGCTCCTGCACCATCAACCACTCATAACCGCATTCCTTTAAGGCCTTGACATATTCATAGCAAACATCCGGATGGATAGGCAGATGCATCTCAGGCGCGGAAAAACCCTTTATACGCCCTTCTGCTTCCTTGCCAAAAATCGAGGCAAAATGATGGCGGAAGGCCATCATATGGAGTTTGATATCCGGCACCGGCGTCGAGGTGACAACGGAATGCGACCACATGGTGCCCAGCCATTCGACGTACGGATAATAAAATTTATCGCAGGTGATCTTTTTCAAATTCTCCAGCGCCTCGCCCCCATTGATCTGGCGCAGTCCCCAAAGAAGGTTCCCGGAATAATCCAGCATGATGCGGGGGTTTTTGCCTTCGCTGATCAAATTCGGTATGATGCGCGACAATCGTTGGTAACAATCAAAAAACACACCGGCATTATGATTATCCCCGATCCCCTGGTTTTCAAACATATTCTGTAGATTGGAAACAAGGCCGGCACTTCGAAGGTCATTGCCCCCCGCCGGAATGGTGGGTTGATGCATATGCAGGGCAATGCCGAAAGAAGCCCTTACTTTGTTAAAATTAACGTTTGAACAGGTGCTGTACAGCTTTTTCTTCTTCGTTGCGTTGAATTCGTTTGCTTCGGGATAAATATTCGGCAAATTATCGATGATATCATTCATATTTTACCTCCCTGCTTTGGAAGCGCTCCGGCGAACAGATTGCTTGATGGTGCTACTTGCATGAGTTGACTTTTTCTTACCTAAATAATGTTTCACACAATTCATGTCCCAAAATAGATTGTCCCGGGACTCGATCTCTTTTAGCCAGCCTTCGTCGATGCAATCTTTGTCTATATCGTTGCATAATTTGTAAAACCGGTTTAAATGCAGCTTCAGACGCTTTTGGGCATACGCCACCATTGTTCCCGCTTTAATAATAAACGGCCAGTCGCTGGACTCAGCCAAAAGTAGTTCGTGCGCCGCCTGGTTCAGGGCCCGGTAACGAAGAGCGGACTTAAAAGGGTTCTTGCCAAAGTTTCCCAGGATCAAATCAGCATTCTTGCCTGCCAATTCCTTCATCAACCGTCCTGCTTCATGAAGATGGGGATAGATCCAGTCATTGGAATCTTCCAGCCAAAACTCACTAAATCCCTTATACCCCCAACTCGATTGACTGGGCATGGACACCTGATTGGTGGAATACTCTTTTAAATATTCAGAAGGTGTAGTCATTTTCACAGTGTCCTGGTCATAACAAATTTTTCTGGCCAGAAAATCGATCCATTGCGGTCCTTCAAACCACCAATGGCCGAATAATTCCGCGTCATAAGGAGCAACAATGATGGGTTTGCGCTTCATTTGACTGTATAAATGCTCGATTTGCTTCTGGCGGTTGAACATGAAATTTCCGGCATGCTCTGCGGCTTTGTTTTTGGCCCATTGCGGATGGTAAACTTCTTTGTGGTCCGCGTCACCGGTGATCCGCCAATACTTGATCCCGGTATTGATACGGATACCGTCGGGATGAATGTAGGGTTTGATGTAATCAAAGTCTAAAATATGACCGATATCGCGGTAGTACTCCCGATAGTCCTTGTCACCGGGATATCCTTCTTTGGCGCTCCATACTTGTTTGGAGGACTCCCAATCCCTCCCAAAAGCGGCGACCCCGCTGGGGCAATAAATAGGGGCATAAACGCCGAATTGCGGTTGAGGGTCTGCGTTCATGATCCCATGGGAATCGCAGAAGAAATATTTGATCCCGGCTTGGCTTAAAAGGCGGTCCAAGCCCGGATAGAAACCGCATTCAGGAAGCCATATGCCTTTGGGGGCAACGTCAAAATGATGACGGTACTGCTCGATCCCAATGGAGATCTGGGCCTTGACGGAAGATTCGTTGATGTTTAAATTCGGCAAAAAACCGTGAGTGGCACAACAGGTGATGATCTCCAGGCATCCTGCTTCCTGGAATTTTTTAAAGGCATTAAGAAGATTTCTCTGATAATGGTCAACGAAGATCTCCCGCGCATCAATAAAACGATTATAGTACATCAGGGAGAGCCCATGATATTTGGGCTCGTGAAGAGTGCGATCCAATTCTTTTTCTGCCAGCTCAATAAGTTTGTTAATGTGACGCACGTAGCGGGACTGCAACAAATTGTCGCTCAACATGGCCGCCAAAGTGGGGCTGATCGACATGGTCACGCGAAAATCCACATCATCACGGACAAGCGATTCAAAAACCTTGATCAAGGGGATATACGTTTCGGTAATGGCCTCGTATAACCAATTTTCCTCTAAAAAGAAATTTTCTTCCGGGTGACGGACATAAGGCAAGTGGGCATGTAGGACAAGAGCAAGATACCCTTTGGGTTTTTTATCCATGAAATTCACCAAATAGCTTGGGGAACGAAATTGTCTTTTCGCGTTCGACGCGTGTATAAATATGACGCTGTTCCATGCCATCTGATGCTTGAGCAATAAATTTAAGCGGGATCTCCCCGTCCGGTAGACCATAGCGCAAGGTGAATGTCCCATCCGGATTTAATTTGACCCCGTTGCTGTTGAGCCATACCGTCGCATCAGGTTCTGTCCTTCCATGAACGATCAATTCGGTCCAAATTTCGAAAAAGAATTTCCTTGTGCTTAGGCGGCCTTCACTGGCCCCTGACTGCGGGCTGGATAAGCTTTCAGAGGCACCCATACTTTCTTCAAATCCCATCGAAGCACCTGGATGGGTGCGCCTAATGAGATCATGACGAGTCAGGATAGGATTGACTTTTTGCCAGGGAATAGTACCCGGCCGACTTTTAAGGATATTTTCCATCGATGGCCACGGCACTTTTGCCGGTGCTAATGCTTGGGCTTTTTTTCTTCCTCTTGAGGACACCCAGTTAAAAAGTCTCCTGTAATAATCGCGGATGTCCTGGGGAGTTAAATGATAAATCCGCGCTTTTCGCGGGCTTTTGGCAATGGGATTTTTTTTCTTGGAATGCTGTCCCATTAACCGTTGGTACCGTTCCTTGATATTTTCCTTTAGATAAGGCCGGGATTCCCGGTGGGCTTTGATGTCCTGCCAGATCAGATCATTTCTCGTCGAGGCGGATTTGGGAGGCGTGCGTACCGTGTTAGAGCGCATCAAAGGGATAAATTGATCCTCCCCATATCTGATCCCAAATTCAGCGCAATAATCCGCGTTATCTTGCCAGACATGGATATACCAATCTTTGGCGGAAAACCCCACATCCAAATCCCAGGTATGGTTCGCGTTAGAACCGTTAAACCTGACCTGAGAAATATCATAAACCCGAAGAATCAGCTGGGAATCTCCGTCTTCGAATTTAAGCTGATTACGGAGTTTATCAATATCTTCCTGGGTATAGTTCCAATAAGCATAGATATAATTAGGGTCACGGGGGATTAGAACGCAATGAGTACGCGCTTGTATATCTGGAAGGTCCGTTGAATTGATATCGTACTTTGTCATATTTATATTCTACTACTAATTATACGCGTGGAGAGTTTCATCCGCAATAACATCCCATGAAAAAGCTGTCTCAACTGTCATCCGGCCGTTATGCCCCATCCACCGGGCGTGATCAAAATCTTCAAAGATGGTCCCGATCCCCCAGGAGATGGATTGAGGATTGTCCTTAATTTTTAAACCATTGACATCGTGCCAGATAATTTCATTAGGACCGCCATTGACGGTGGCAACTACAGGTTTCCCGGCACTCCAGGCTTCCAGGATAACAATGCCAAAAGGTTCATTGCGACTGGGTACGCATACGCAATCCGTGGATTTAAAAAGATCCCTCAGGGCCCAAGATGTTTGTTTGCCGACAAAACGGATCGCGTGAGATACCCCCGTGTTCCGGGCTTGTTGTTCTACTTCCTTACGCATTTCGCCGTCACCGGCAAAAACAAACTTGGCATTAGGATGATAATTTAAAATATATGGGATGGCGCCGACAAGAAGGTCCGGGCCTTTTTGATAAACTAAACGCCCGACAATAAGCACCATGGGGTCCATGGGGCCGATCCCGTATTGGCGCCTGACGTCCCCTGGGTCAACCCAGCTGTCAAAATCCGAACAGCAAACTCCGTTATAAACAACTTCCGTTTTGGATTCAGGGATGCTGTACATACCCATGGCCTCATTTTTCAAGGCATTGGATACAGCGATGACACGGTCACTGCAATAGGAACCGAGCCACTCAAGGTGACGGATCCGCTTAGAATTGCCGCCATAAAAATTATTGCCGCAGCGGCCGTATTCAGTTGAATGAATGGTAAAAATGGTCTTGTGGCGCCGTGCTTTATTGATCCATTCCAGGGCCTGGGTAGTGAGCCAATCATGCCCATGGATCACGTCAAATGTGCCGATATAGTTCTCTGTTGCCAGAAAATTGTCAACAAAGGAACGGCACATATTCGCAACTTCTTCTATAAAATCGGGATTACCAACAAAAGAACAACGGTGATAATGCACGCCATGGATACATTCATAACGAGGATGATCGTGACGCGCCATGCGCGTAAACACATGCACTTCATGGCCTTTGCGCTGCAGGGCACAGGCAAGTTCAGTGACGTGACAGCCGATGCCGCCAACAAACACCGAGTGAACCGCCTCCCAAGAAAAGAACGCTATTTTCATCTCTAACCCTTTGTTAATAAAAGAGTAATGCTAAAGAAGAAATGATTATAGCAAATTCTGTTAACAATACAAGTATATATTTAGTAAACCCGTCATTCTGAGGCCGAAGGCCGAAGAATCTCTTAAAGATTTAATTTTTAAAGTACAAAAACCATTGATATGTTTATGGTTGCATTATTTTGAAGATACCATCATCAATGGCCATGTTGACAGCCATCTCCGCCGCATCCATGGCTGTCTTCCGGCAAAGCTCCTTGGTTGTGGCAGCCTGCCCCGCCATGCACATGGCCATGGGACAATTCTTCTTGGGTGGCAGGTCTTTTACTGACGACTTGAAGAGCGAAAGTCAAATCTTCACCGGCCAAAGGATGATTGGCATCCAAGGTAATTTCATCGCCATTAATGGCGGTGATGGTAACAGGCGAAAAGTGCCCCCCTTGCCCGACTTCAAACATATCGCCAACCTTGATCTGTGGGGCAGGCAATTTGGCGCGGTCGACCTTATAGATCAACCGCTCGTTATGATCTCCATAGGCATCTTTAGCTTCGATAGTCACCGTTTTTTTCTCTGAAGCCTCCATCGCCAACAAAATGGTTTCCAGGCCCGGAATGATCTGCCCCCTATCCGTGATAAATATCAAAGGCTTGCCCTTAACAGAGGCATCCACCACCTTGCCCCCTTGGGTGGTCAACACATAATCAAAAGAAATCACCTGATTGCTCATAATTCTCTCCTAATAGGACCCCGCCGCTTGGGCCATCAGCCCAGGCGGGGCTTTAAATTTGTTGGAAACAAAAACTAACTATAAACATCTTTTCTATTACTGATACGCAAAACAAGGATCAAAACCTCCCTTTCCGATATTTTATAGATAACGCGATAATCACCCCAACGATATCGCCAATAACCTTGAAACTCACCTTTTAAAGGCTTTCCCAATTCTTTGGGGTCGCAAGCAAGATAGGACTCAACTCGAGAGAGGATCTTTCTTACTGTGGATTTATCAAGCTTCTTAAGGTCTTCTTCAACTGAATCAAGATAGGAAACCTTACACACCGATTTGTTTCCTTAGTTGAGGGCCAGAGATAATTTTAGATTTTGGATCATTAAAGCGGTCTTTGGCAATTTGAGCATCGGCATAGTCTTCTAAATAATGGGCCAAAGCATCGGTGACATAATAAGTCTCACTGCGATGCGTAGCTTTTGCCAATGAAACCAGCCTATTGACCAAACCATCCGGCAAACGAAATGCTTTCAATAATGTCATACCTTCACCTTCCTCTCGCAATACAAATATAACATTGTTATACATGTATGGCAATAAAAAATTAAGCCGTAACATAAATTAAAGGGCTCTTGCGGTATCAGTAAGGATGGTTTAATATTAAAGCATGGCGCCTCACCATTCTAAACTCCAAAACCGTTTTGACCGCGGTGTCAGCACTGTTTTGATCGGGCTTACATCTAATGTCCTTCTGGCAGTGATTAAGATCGCCACCGGTATTTTAGGGAATTCTTATGCCCTGATCGCTGATGGTATTGAGTCCACCCTGGACATTTTTTCATCGGCCGTGGTATTAGGGGGAATAAAAATAAGCTCCATGCCGGCGGATGAAAATCATCCTTACGGCCACGGAAGGGCAGAAACATTGGCCGCGATGACAGCTTCCCTGGCACTTTTAATGGCAGGCATCGGCATTGCCGTCAAAAGCGTCCTTGAGATCATGCGGCCCCACCACACCCCGGCATTTTTTACCCTGATCGTCCTGGTGGTGGTGATCATTGTCAAAGAAGCCCTGTTTAGGCTGCTCTTTTCAACGGGTAAATCAGTTAACAGCCTTTCGCTAAAAACTGAGGCTTGGCACCACCGCTCGGATGCAATAACATCCGTCGCTGCTTTTATTGGCATATCCATTGCTATTATCGGAGGCAAAGGTTA
>Ga0182030_10005798_pt1 | contig 26152 bp, 21 predicted proteins | sample 812S3MmetaG_FD_121299 | JGI IMG/M metagenome (GOLD analysis project Ga0182030, IMG submission 121299) | Permafrost microbial communities from Stordalen Mire, Sweden - 812S3M metaG (Illumina Assembly) | ecosystem: Environmental > Terrestrial > Soil > Wetlands > Permafrost | place: Sweden...
ACGGTGTGGGAGTAGGTGCCGCCGCGGTAGCGCGTCAATAGCGGTAGTTGCTTGGCCGGCTTGGCCAGGACGCGCCGACGCGTCGTCACCTGCGTCAGTGCGCGGCTGGGTATGGATAACACGGTCATGGATCGCTGGTCTTCCTGAAAGCTTTCGACTGGGGCGCGCCTCGGTACGCGCGGGCTTAGTCGCCCGCAAGCGGGAAAAAAGCGCGACGATTAAAACGTCAGAATTGGGTCGTCAGGAAATCAACAACAGCGACAACAGTCCACGGCGAGGCAGCGCGAAGGGATAAGGCGCAGCTGTGCAGCGTGGTGCATGCAGCCCACTATAAGGCATGATTCCGCCCGGGCTGGTCTGACCATTAAACGCCTACCCGCCGTTAAAAAAATCTCGCTGAGTTTTACACTTGCCTCGGCTCAGCGCGGCGCCTCGGTCGGCCACCTTTTTAGGCTCGACGCCCTCGCTAGATATTCGATGACGACGGAAGGATCAAGATGACCTCGGCTCAGAACGAGTCTCAAGCACTGGGGGATCTCGGTGCCAGGCAGCTTGCGAACGCGACCAAGACGGTTCCGCAGCTTTCGACCATCACCCCCCGCTGGCTGCTGCATCTGCTCAGCTTCGTGCCGGTGGAAGCCGGTATCTACCGGGTGAACCGGGTGGTCAACCCCGAACAGGTCGCCGTGACGGCACAAGAGGGCGCCGCCCTTGACACGCCGCTGTCGGAGACTTTCGTCGACTACGAGACCAGCCCCCGCGAGTACACGCTGCGCAACATCTCCACGCTGCTGGACGTCAGCACCCGGGTCTCCGACCTCTATTCCAGCCCGCACGACCAGGTCACTCAGCAGCTGCGGCTGACCATCGAGACCATCAAAGAGCGCCAGGAATTCGAACTGGTCAACAGCCCGGAGTACGGGTTGCTGGCGCAGGTGACCCCGGAGCAGACGATCCAGACGCTCGGTGGTCCTCCGACGCCGGACGACCTGGACGCGCTGATCACCCGGGTGTGGAAGACGCCAAGCTTCTTCCTGACCCACCCGCAGGGCATCGCCGCGTTCGGTCGCGAGGCCACCTACCGGGGCGTGCCGCCGGTGGTGGTGAGCCTGTTCGGTGCGCAGTTCATTACGTGGCGTGGCATTCCGCTGATCCCGTCGGACAAGGTTCCCCTGGAGGACGGCAAGACCAAGATCATCCTGGTGCGCACCGGCGAGGAGCGCCAAGGAGTGGTGGGCTTGTTCCAGCCGGGCCTCGTCGGGGAGCAGGCGCCGGGACTGTCGGTGCGGTTCACCGGCATCAACCAGTCTGCGATCGCGCGCTACCTGGTGACTCTGTACACGTCCTTGGCTGTCCTCACCGACGACGCGCTCGCCGTGCTCGAAGACGTTGCTGTGGACCAGTTCCATGAGTACAAGTGAGTACCGGTCGGTAGACGCCGAAAGCGACCTGCCCTTGGGCGCTGCGGAACTCGCGGCATTGGCCAGCCAGCTGTATGCAGCCAGCATCCGGCCAGGTCCGGACAGCCCGCCGCAGTCGGCCCCAGTCGCCCCGCGCGGCAGCGTGCCGGACACGACGGCGGCCACCTCGGCCGGGCAGACCGCAGCGGGCAGCGCCGATCTGTACTCGGCGCCGGTTCCGCTACTCGGTATCACCGACATTTATGTTCCGGCTCCGACGTCTCCGGAACCCGAACCGCCACCGCAGACAGTGCCGGTCGCCCCGCGCGGCAACCTGCCTGATACGACGGCAGCGCCCTCGGGCGCGCAGGCGGTCGGCAGCGTCGCCGATCCTTACCTGCCGCCAGCTGACTTCAGTGCGTTCGAGGTCCCCAGTGCGGGCATCGTTCCGACCGTGCCGGGTGTGCTGGCCGGGGCGCCACCGAGCGCTCCAGTAGCACCGCGAGGTTCGGCGCCGTACTCCGGGATCGGGTGGCTGCCCGATGCGCCGTCGGTGATCGACCTGAACTGGTCGGACGCGGTGCCGGCCGCGCCGGAAGCGCTGAACAGGCCGGCCGGTGATGAGTACACCTATCACTTCCTGACCGCGGCCGACCCGGTGCCTCAACTGCCGGACGACCACGAGGTGTTCGACGTCAATGCGATCCGGGAAGACTTTCCGATCCTCAAGGAGACGGTCAACGGAAAACCGTTGATCTGGTTCGACAATGCCGCCACCACCCAGAAGCCGCAGTCGGTGATCGACCGGCTGTCGTACTTCTACGAGCACGAGAATTCCAACATTCACCGGGCGGCGCACGAGCTGGCGGCCCGGGCCACGGATGCCTACGAAGAAGCCCGCGAGACCGTCCGGCGATTCATCGGCGCCGAGAAGGCTGAACAGAACATCTTCGTGCGCGGTACCACCGAAGCCATCAACTTGGTGGCCTATGCCTGGGGTGGCAAGCATTTGGGCCCCGGCGACGAGATCGTCATTACGCACCTGGAGCACCACGCCAATATCGTTCCTTGGCAACTGCTTTCGCAGAAGACCGGGGCAGTGTTGAGGGTCGCGCCGGTTGACGAAGCGGGCAACCTGTTGCTCCCGGAGTTCGAGGATCTGCTGGGTCCGAAGACCAAGCTGGTGGCGGCCACCCAGGTGTCGAACGCGCTGGGAACGGTGACGCCGGTTGAGAAGATCGTGCAGTTGGGTCATCGCTACGGGGCGCGGGTGCTGATTGATGGGGCGCAGTCAATTCCGCACCTGCCGATCGACGTCGCCGAACTTGGTGTCGACTTCTTCGCATTCTCCGGGCATAAGATCTACGGCCCCACCGGAATTGGGGTGCTGTACGGATCTGAGGAGGCGTTGGCCGAGACGCCGCCGTGGCAAGGCGGCGGCAACATGATCGCCGACGTCACGCTGGAGCGGTCGCTCTATCAAGGGCTGCCCAACAAGTTCGAGGCCGGCACCGGCAACATCGCCGACGCCGTCGGACTGGGGGAGGCGCTGCGTTACGTCGAGCGGGTAGGCATCGAGCGCATTTCGGCCTACGAGCACGCGTTGCTGGAGTACGCCACGCCGCGCCTGGCCGATATCCCCGGGGTTCGCCTGGTGGGTACCGCGCAGGAGAAGGCCAGCGTGCTGTCCTTCGTGCTGGCCGGCCACGAGCCGCTCGAGGTCGGTAAGGCCCTCAACGCCGAAGGGATCGCGGTACGCGCCGGACATCACTGCGCGCAGCCGATTTTGCGGCGATACGGGCTGGAGGCGACTGTTCGTCCTTCGTTCGCGTTCTACAACACGTTCGAGGAGATCGACGTCTTCCTGCGGACGGTACGTCGGATTGCCGAGGGCGGCGCCAACGTCGGCTAGCCGCTGCGGCGGTCAGCGTCGGCACCGAAAGTTGTTCTGAGGGACCGGAATACGGGCTCGGTGATGCGGTAGTTGGCAAGCCGAGCCCGTCCGGGCCCCTTCTTCAGCAGGGCGCTTACGTTCACCCTGAGTGCAACGGTTGCTTTGAACTTGACTTCTCCGAACTGTGACGTGCGACGGCGATAGCCGAACGGGACGGTTGGCGTGAGTGCTCAAGTCATGACGCAAGGAAATTCGCGCGGGGGCGAATATCTTTGTGGCGTCACCATTAGCCAAGCCCGCTTCATTGGATTTCTCGATCGCCACAGCCTTGAATTCGCTAGCTCCGCTATTAAATCCATTGTGACGGCTGTAAAGAATGAGGCTTATGTGACTTTAGCGGCGCGGTGGCCCAGGCGTCTTCGGGCCCCACCTGGGAGACGTTCCTCAACCTAGATGCGGCGGCCGCAAGGGCCGAAGCGTCGCGGTCGACGTTCAACGCTGTGCAGTTCAGCGGTTGCCAGAGGCCCCCCTGCATAAACGTCGGCTGAGATTTAAATCACTTCTGGAAACATTTCTTCTGGGTGATCGCAACCCTGACGTCGGGCATACCTTTGGCCGTAAATTACTGCGGTGTTCTATGTGTGCAAAGAGACGATGAGGTCCACATCTAACGAGCGTCGACCCTTAGTGGTCCGCTAACTTACGCACGAAGTTGAAGAGATTTCGAAAATGGGGGACTGGATGAGCCGGATGGACCGTCGGCGGTCTAGGCGGGGCCGATGATCGGCACGGCCGTCGCGAAGCCCATGAACGCCCTGGGCGAGTTCTTCATGCTGAGCGCCGAAGCATTCGTGACAGCGGTGCGAAAGCCGTGGGCCTGGCGCGAGATTCTCGAGCAGATTTGGTTCGTCGCCCGGGTGTCGATTCTCCCGACCATCATGTTGTCGATTCCGTACACGGTGCTCATCGTCTTCGTGCTCAATATCCTGCTGGTCGAGATCGGCGCAGGCGATCTTTCGGGTGCCGGCGCCGGGCTGGCGTCGGTGACCCAGGTCGGGCCGGTTGTCACCGCGATGGTTGTCTCGGGCGCCGGGTCGACCGCCATGTGCGCCGACCTGGGCGCTCGTACCATCCGCGAGGAAATCGACGCGATGAAGGTGATCGGCGTCAACCCAATTCAAGCGCTGGTGGTTCCCCGCATCATCGCCGCCACATTCGTTGCGGTCCTGCTGTACTCGGTGGTCGCGGTCACCGGACTGGTCGGCAGTTACATCTTCGTGGTCTTCGTTCAGCACGTCACACCCGGTGCCTTCATTGCCGGAATGACCCTGGTTACCGGGCTGCCGCAGGTCGTGATCTCGCTGATCAAGGCAACCCTGTTCGGGTTGTCCGCGGGCTTGATCGCCTGCTACAAGGGCTTGTCGGTGGGCGGTGGCCCAACCGGGGTCGGTAACGCGGTGAACGAGACCGTGGTCTTCTCTTTCATGGCGTTGTTCTTCATCAACATCTTGACTACGGCGCTCGGAGTGAAGGTGACTGCCAAATGACCGATCTCACACGCGAGCCGTCGTGGTTCGTCACTCTTGGCCCCCGGCTGGCGGGTTCCACCCGCAAGCTGGGCGAACAGACCGCGTTTTACGGAAAGTCTTTGGCCTCCACCGTCGATGCGGTACGGCGCTACCCGGGAGAACTGCTGCGGCTGATCGCCGAGATGGGTATGGGCACGGGTGCGCTGGCGGTGATCGGGGGGACCGTGGGCATCATTGGCTTCCTCACGCTGACCACCGGCGCTCTTGTTGCGGTACAGGGCTATGACACGCTGTCCAACATCGGAGTCGAGGCGCTGACAGGCTTTCTGTCGGCGTTCTTGAACGTCCGGATGATCGCGCCCTCCACGGCCGGTTTGGCATTGGCGGCCACGATCGGTGCCGGTGCGACCGCGCAGCTGGGCGCGATGCGCATCAACGAGGAGATCGACGCGCTGGAAGTGATGGGCATCCGCTCGATCACCTATCTGGCATCCACGCGGATTATCGCCGGTGTCCTGGTTGTCATCCCGCTCTACGCCGTCGCCGTGCTGATGTCGTTCATCGCGGCTAAGTTCCTCACGATTTACGTGTACGGCCAGTCCCGTGGCGTCTACGAGCACTACTTCTCGACGTTCCTGCGCCCCAGCGACTTGATGTGGTCGTTTTTGTCAGCGCTGACGATGGCGACGGGTGTGATGGTCGTGCACACCTACTACGGTTTCACCGCGACAGGTGGTCCCGCCGGCGTGGGGGAGGCTGTCGGCCGTTCGGTGCGGACATCGATGATCGTTACGGCCTTCGTGACCCTGATGATTTCGTTGTCCGTCTATGGGCAGTCCGGCAACTTCAACCTGTCGGGATAGCCATATATGAGCAATCACCGGGAGAGCGGACCACTCAAGAGAAATCGAGTCCGCGATAGCAAGATCGACCCGATTTGGTGGGCGCCAACGTTATTCATCCTCATCGGCGGTCTGATCGCACTCACTGCGGGGGCGTTCTCGGGGAAATTCCAAGATTTCGTCCCGCTCACGCTGGTCTCGAACAGGGTGGGACTGGTGATGGAAGATGGCGCCAAGGTCAAGCTGCGGGGTGTACAAGTCGGCCAGGTCGCGTCGATCGGCACCGACGTGAAGGCGGCTCAGCTGCAGCTGAAGATGCAACCAGGCCCATTCAAATATCTGCCGAGCAACGTCGAGGCGGAGATCAAATCGACCACTGCGTTCGGGTCGAAGTACGTCGACTTGATCGTGCCCGAGCATCCCAGCAGTACTCCGCTGAAGCCGGGCGCGATCCTCCACTCCCGCAATGTCACCGTCGAAGTCAACACGGTTTTCGAGAATCTGCAATCGGTGGTCCAGGCCCTGGACCCAGCGAAGCTGAACGCCATCTTGTCGGCGTTCGCGCAATCAGTGCGCGGGAAGGGCGATCGACTTGGACAGGCGATCACCAGCGCGAACGATGTGCTGCTGACCGTCAACCCGCGGATGGACACGATTGACAAGGATTGGCGGTTATTCGGCAAAACCACGGCCATCTATTCCGATGCGGCGCAGGATATCCTGTCGATCCTTGACTCGGCAGCGACCACCAGCACCACCCTCACCGAAAACCAGCGGTCGCTCGACACGCTGCTGTTGTCGGCAGTGGGCTTGAGCCAGACCGGCATCAACGTCATTGGCAGAAACGAATCCAACATCGTGCAGTCGTTCAACCTGCTCGATCCGACTACGGCCCTGCTGAATAAATACTCGCCGACCTACACGTGCCTGTTCCAGGGTGCCCAGTGGTACGTCGACCACGGCGGCCGAGAAGCGTTGGGCGGCAACGGCTATTCGGTAATCCTCGACGCCGCACTGCTTTTCGGCGACGACCCGTACCGGTACCCGAGACACCTTCCAAAGGTCAATGCGACGGGTGGCCCCGGGGGGAGACCCAGCTGTGGCTCGTTGCCCGACCCGAGTGCGAACTTCCCAGTTCGCGCGCTGGTCACCGACACCGGTTGGGGCGCCGCTCCCGACGAGATCCGCACCACTCCGTGGGTCGGCAATCCATGGTGGGCCAACTACTTCCCGACCACCAAGAATCCTCCAGAGGCGCCGCGCTTCAACTACCGCGGGGGGGTGCCGCCGCCACCATGAGAAGGAAACTTTCCAGCATCATCTTCCGCGTCGGGATATTTACTCTCGTCTGCTTACTCTTTACGTTCACGCTGGTCGCGGTGTTCGGGCAATTGCGCTTCGAGGACCGAACTGGCTATAACGCAGTTTTCACGAACGTGTCGGGCCTGAAGTCCGGCAACTTTGTCCGCATTGCCGGGGTGGAAGTCGGCAAGGTCGGCGACCTCACGCTGCATCGCGACGGCATGGTCACCGTCGGGTTCGCAGTAGACAACGGGGTGCGACTCACCGAGGGCACCAAAGCCGTAGTTCGCTACGAAAACTTGATCGGTGACCGCTACCTTGCGCTGGAGGAGGGCCCCGGGCCGCCACACCGGCTGCCGCCGGGCACAACGATTCCGCTGGCACGAACGTCGCCCGCACTGGACATCGATGCGCTGATCGGGGGCTTTCGCCCGTTGTTCCGTGCGCTGGATCCCGATCAGGTCAATGCGCTGTCTGGCGAATTGCTTCGAATCTTTCAGGGGCAAGGCGGCACCCTGGCCTCCGTGCTTTCGCAGACGTCGATGCTGACGTCGACCCTGGCGGGCCGCAGCGAGCTGATCGGTTCGCTGATCACCAACCTGAACACCGTGCTGCACACCTTCGCCACGCGCGACCACGAGTTCTCCGACGGCTTGGACAAGCTATCGCAGCTCGTGGACGGGTTGGCGCAGCGTAAGGACGACATCTCCACCGGGCTGGCCTACATCAACGCAGCAGCCGGGTCGGTTGCCAGCCTGCTTGTCCAGGCCCGTCAGCCGATCAAGGATGTGGTGCACGAGACCGACCGCGTGGCTGGGCAGGTGCTTTCTGACCGCGACTATTTCGACTCGCTGCTGAAGGATCTTCCCGACATCTACCAGGTCCTTGCCCGCCAGGGCCTGAACGGTGACTACTTCGGCTTCTACTTCTGCGAGGTGTTGCTCAAACTCAATGGCAAGGGGGGCAACCCGATCTTCGTCAAACTGCTGGGCCAGCCGAGCGGGCGGTGCACCCCGCAGTGAAGCTGAAGCTACCCAAGATCAAATCGGTTGGCCGGCGGAGCCCCGTCATGTTAGGCGTGATGGGTACCGCCATCTTGGTCTGCGTGACCATCGTCGCCTTCCAGTACAACAAGCTGCCATTCGTCAAGAACACGAAGGACTATTCAGCTTATTTTTCGGAGGCTGGTGGCATCAAACCTGGTAGTACGGTTCGGGTTTCGGGTTTGGGTGTCGGCAGGGTTTCAGACGTCCGCTTGGAGGGCACAAAGGTGCGGGTGGGGTTCACCGTCCGCGACAGCATTGACCTCGGCGACCGAACGGAAGCCGCGATCAAGACGGAGACAATCCTGGGCAGCAAGATGCTTGAGCTGACGTCGCGTGGCGAAGGGAGGCTCACGGGCACCATTCCGCTCGAACGTACGACCTCGCCGTATGACCTTCCCGACGCGCTCGGCGATCTGACAACCACGATCAGTGGCCTAGATACCGCCCAACTCTCCTCGGCGCTAACGACATTGGCCAACACCTTCAAGGAAACGCCGCCGGACGTTAAGCCTGCACTACAAGGAGTGGCCCGGTTCTCGGAGACCCTCAACAACCGCGATGCCCAGCTGCGAAACCTGCTGGGGAACGCGAACAAGGTCTCGGGGGTACTGGGCCGGCGTAGCGAACAGATCGCCGGCCTGGTAGGGAATTCAAACGCGCTGCTGGCAGCACTGCTGGAAGAACGAGCATCAATCGACGCGCTGATGAACAACCTCACTGCCGTTTCGCACCAGATTTCGGGTTTGGTCGATGACAACCGGACCCAACTCAAGCCGGCCCTCGACAAGCTCAACGGGGTGCTGGAGGTCCTCGACAACCACAGAAAAGATCTGCAGAGCAGTTTCAACAAGTTCAGACGATATGCAATGTCGTTTGGCGAATGCTTAGGCTCTGGACCATTTTTCAAGGCCTACGTGGCCAACTTGATTCCCGGCCAGATCGGTGGCCCGGTTCTCGACGCGGATATGTATGACCGTCTTTTGGACCCCAACCAAAAGTTGCCGTCGGAGTCGGTGGACCCGCCAACCGGGTCGCCACCGGTGCCGCCGGAGAACGCACCGGTCCCGCTGTGGTCCCAACCGCCCTCACCCCCGCCGTCGACGCCACCTGTCCGGACCATTCCGCCGCCCCTACCTCTGACAACGGGTAATGATGTCCATTAGTCGTCGCACCCTTCGAAGAGTGGTCGCCACCAGTCTGGCGGCTACCTTGACCGTGGCTTCGTTTCTGGTCGTCTCAAAGCTGTGGAAAGACGTTGAAAAGAACACTTACTCAGCGTATTTCGTGGAGGCCAACGGCCTGTTCGTAGGCGACGAGATCAGGATCCTCGGCGTCAAGGTCGGTGTGGTGGACAAGGTCGAGCCGCAGCCCGCCGGCTCCAAGGTGACCTTCTCCGTCGACAAGCAGTATCCAGTCCCGGCCGATGCTCGCGCGGCGATCCTGTCGCCGTCACTGGTGACTTCTCGGGCGATCCAACTCGTCCCGGTGTACTCCGGCGGGCCCAAATTGAGCCCTGGCGCCTCGATCCCGATCAATCGCACCGCAGTGCCCGTCGAGTGGGACGACTTCCGCAAGCAGCTGGAAAAGCTGACTGACGCGCTGCAGCCCACCGCTCCGGGCGGTGTGAACTCGGTCGGCGAGTTCGTCGACTCGGCCGCGGACAACCTTCGTGGGCGGGGAGACACCGCTCGCGACACCATAATCAAGCTTTCCCAAGCGATTTCAGCACTCGGTGATCACGCTGACGACATCTTCAGCACGGTGCGCAATCTGCAGCTGCTGGTGTCGGCGTTGTACTCCAGCAGCGATCTGCTGGCCTCGTTCAACCAAAATCTGGCTAGCGTGACGACGCTGCTGACGAACACGCCCAACGAAGTCGCCAATGCGGTGCAGGGTCTCGATCGCGCACTGACAGACGTGCGCCAGTTCCTGGCGGACAACCGGGAGGCAATGGGTGTCACATTCGACCGGCTGGCTTCGGTCACGACCGCGCTCAACGACAGCCGTGCAGATATCAAGCAGGTCCTGCATATCGCCCCGACGGTGTTTCAGAATTTCTTGAACATTTACCAGCCGGCGCAGAGTGCAATGACCGGCATCATCGCCTTGAACAACTTCGCCGACATCCCGCAGTTCATCTGCAGCGCAATCGAGTCGGCCTCTCGGGCGCGTTTGGCCCGCGTCTCCAAGCTGTGCCTGCAGTACCTCAATCCGATCATCAAGAATCGCATCTACAACTACATTCCGGCGGGGCTCAACCCGTTCGTCGGGACTCAGGCGCGGCCCGGCGAGATCACCTACAGCGAGAACTGGCTACGGCCCGGTTACACGCCGCCGCCTGACGCGACCCCGCCGCCGGATGCGACACCCCCGGGGTTGCCCGGGCCGCCACCGGATGCGACACCGCCAGTGCTTCCCGGGCCGCCGGAGCTTGCCGATCAGCCGGCGCCCGCTGAGGCACCACCGGCACCGCCGCCGCCGGGCACGATCAGCTCGACCGAAGTACTTCAGAATCTGCTGCTTCCGACGGGGCCATCGTGAGGCGCGCGGTAGCTGCGATGCTCTCTGTTGCGTGCATTGCAGCGCTTCCAGGGTGTGGATGGCGCGGCCTGAATTCGTTCACCCTGCCCGGCACGTCCGGCGGGGGTCCCGGTTCCTACACGATCCAAGCGCAAATGCCCGACGTCGTGACGATTCAGCAGAACACCCGTGTTCGAGTCGACGACGTCAACGTCGGCAACGTCACCAAGATCGAGCTTCAAGACTGGCACGCTCTGGTCACCATGCGCATCGACGGCAACGTCCGCCTGCCGGCCAATTCGACCGCCAAGCTTGGGCAGACCAGCCTTCTGGGTTCGATGCACATCGAACTTGCGCCGCCCAAGGATGAGCCGCCGGTTGGCCAACTCAAAAACGGGTCGGTCATCCCGTTGTCGCGCGCAAGCTTGTATCCGACCACGGAGCAGACTCTGGCCTCAGTGTCGATCCTGCTCAACGGCGGCGGAATTGCGCAGTTGCAGGAAATCAATCAGGCGCTCGCCAAGGCTTTCACCGGCCGTGAAAACGACATGCGCAGTCTGCTAACCCAACTCGACGAGTTCATCACCCGCACGAACGACCAGACCGATGACATCATTGCTGCCGCCGAGAACCTCAATGGCCTTGTCGGCCAAGTGGCGGACAAGGATCCCGTGGTCGACAAGGCGTTGATGACGGTGCCCAAGGCGCTGAATGTGTTGGCTGAAGAGCGCACCAAGATCGCCGATGCGATCGATCAGCTCGGCAAGTTCAGTGCGATCGTGGCCGACACGCTGCACCAGAGCAGGGAATCTCTGGTGAACAACCTGCGCAATATCGCGCCGGTGCTGCATTCGCTCGCCGACGCCGGGCCGTCGCTCACCAAGGGTCTGGACGGCTTGGTGGCTTACCCCTGGCCGGCTTCCACCGCGAGGAATTGGTTCCGCGGCGACTACGCCAACCTCACTCTGATCGTGGATTTGACGTTGAGCCGCATCGACCAGGGGCTGTTCACCGGCTCGCGCTGGGAAGGCAATCTCACCCAGCTCGAACGGCTTTGGGGACGCACAATCGGCATGCAGCCGAGCCCGGCCACGGCGGGCAACCCACTGACCTATCCCTACCACGACGGGGGATACTGAATGCTGCGCCTGAACCGCAGGACGTGGATCCAGTTGGCGATTTTGACGCTGGTGACCGTTGTTTCTTGTGGCGCAATGGCGTTCAACTTCATGAAACTTCCCCAGACATTGTTCGGGGTCGGTGAGTACACCGTCACTGTCGACCTGCCCCAGTCGGGCGGGCTGTACGAGACCTCGGTCGTCACCTATCGCGGTACGGACGTGGGTCAGGTCAAGTCGGTCGAGGTCACCGCCACCGGCGTGCGCGCGGTGCTCGCGCTGAGATCCGGCGTCAAGGTGCCCTCCGGCGTGCAGGCGTCGGTGCACAGCCGCTCGGCGATCGGCGAGCAATATATCGAGCTGACCCCGCTGCCCGGAAACGACGGAGAACGTTCCCGGCCGCTACGTGCCGGCGACATCATTCCCGCGGGACATGTCGACGTACCGGTCGACATCGGACACCTGCTCGACATGACCAACCGTGCGCTGCAGGCGATTCCGCGTGACAACTTGCATACGGTGATCGACGAAACCAACAAGGCGGTCAATGGCCTCGGGCCCGAGTTGTCTCGGATCGTTGATGGTTCCACCGCATTGGCCATTTCCGGAGGCCACACCGTCGACCCGCTGGCCGCCCTGATCGATCAGTCTCCCGCGGTGCTCAACTCCCAGGTCCAAACATCGGACGCGATTGCCAGGTGGGCTGATCGAACCGCAGCCATCATGGCGCAATTCAAAGCGCAGGATGCTGCGGTGCGAGATCTGCTGACGCAGGGGACTTCCGGCGTCGAGGAAGCTCGGGCACTGCTTGACCGGGTGTCGCCCGCGTTGCCGGTTCTGTTCGCCAATCTGGTGAGTCTCGGCGACATCGCTGTCGTCTACCGCCACGACATCGAGCAGCTCTTGGTGCTCTTGCCACAAGGCATCGCGGCCATGGCGGCGATCGTCGTGCCGAGCTCTAACACCAAACAGGAGTACAAGGGCGCCCAGCTGGACTTCAACCTCAACATCAACCTGCCCCCGCCATGCACGACCGGTTATCTGCCGCCGACTCAGCGACGGTCGCCTGCCAGCGTCGACGCACCGGACCGCCCGGCGGCTGAGCTGTATTGCCGGGTGCCGCAAGATTCGGAGTTCAATGTCCGTGGCGTGCGCAATATTCCGTGCGAGTCCAAGCCGTGGAAGCGTGCCCCCAGCGTCGAGCTATGTGAAAGCGACGAGGAGTACGTGCCGCTGAACGAAGGCTACAACTGGAAGGGCGACCCCAACGCCACCACCACCGGTCAGGGCGTACCACAATATCCGCCGGGGCAAGACCCGCGACTGCCACCGCCGCGGGGCACCGCGCCACCCCCACCGCAGGCGCCGCTTGCCGTTGCAACCTACGACCCGGCGACCGGCACCTACGTAGGCCCCGACGGACACCGTTACACCGAATCCGACCTGGCCAACCCGCGGGCCAAAACCTGGCAGTCACTTCTTGTCCCGCCACCGTAAGTGTTTCCGGTCGGAGTACCCATCGGGCGGCGCCGGGTACGGACCTAGCGTTAAGTAAGGAGCAATATGGCCGAGGAGCCTGAAACCACCGATACCGGTGAGCAAGTCAGCGAGCCAACGGCAGCCGATGTCGAAGGCCGCGACCAGCAACACGAGGTCGATGACGTCGACGAGACCAAGGCCGAAGAGGTAGGCGATGTCGGCGAGAGCGACCATGTCAACGAGACCGACGCCGCCGACCAAATCGAGGCAACAGAAGGTGAATCCGAAGGCCGGTTCGCCCGCCTGCGGCATCGGTTCGGCGCTCGGCGGATTTCGCGCGTCGGATCGGCGATGGTGGCCAGCGCCGTAATCGTGGCTGCGCTGGCCGGATTGGTCGGCTGGCTTGGTTACCGGGCCTACGAAAAGCATGAGGACCAAGCCCGGCGCGATCAATTCGTTCAGACTGCTCGTCAGGGTGCCGTGAATCTCACAACGATCAGCTACACCGAGGTCGATGCCGACGTGCAGCGGATCATCGACTTGTCCACTGGAGCTTTCCGAGACGATTTCCAGCAACGGGCCAAGCCCTTCATCGAGGTCGTCAAGGCAGCACAGTCGAAATCGGAAGGCACAGTTACCGATGCTGGGCTGGAATCTCAAAAGGGCGATTCGGCTCAGGTGCTGGTGGCAATCGCGGTGAAATCGCGGACCTCCGGCGGCGAGGAGGCGCCCCGGGAATGGCGGATGCGAATTGAGGTCCAGTCGGTCGGCGACGACGCCAGAGTGTCCAACGTGGTGTTCGTGCCATGACGACCGTCCGGGACAACACAGAAGCCACCGTGACACGTGACGAGGAGACCGTCGATGCTGACGCGAACGATTCGGCCGAGACCATGCCGCCAGACATAGAGCCGACCGCCGAAGGGGTCCAAGAAGATTCGGAAACCGCTGAGGCCGAGGCTGAGCGGACCGATGAGGCCGATGAAGAGTCGGCGACCACGCGGGTAAGGCGTCCGATCGCATGGTCGCGTGTGCTCGCCTACGGTGTGTTGCCGGGAGTCGCATTGCTGCTGGCGGTGGCGGCTGGTTATTTCAAGTGGGTGGACGGATCGGCCGTTGACGTTGCGTTGGCCCGCACTGAATCGGTTCGAGTGGCCAGCGAAGACGCCGTTGCCCTGTTGTCTTACAAGGCAGATTCGGCGGACAAGGATCTCAATAATGCGGCGCGTGACCGGCTGACTGGCGAATTCAAGGACGCCTACCTCAACTTGATCCGCCAGGTTGTAATTCCGGGCGCAAAAGAAAAGCATATCTCGTCAACAGTCAAAGTCAGTGCGGCAGCGCCAGTTTCGACAACCGCCAACCACGCCGTGGTCCTGTTGTATGCCAACCAAACCGTGACCATTGGCGAAGGCGTTCCCACGGATACCCAGCCCGTGATCCGGGTGACTCTGGACAAGGTCAATGGCCGATGGCTGGTTTCGCGTTTCGACCCGGTGTGATTGTGAGGAGGCCACATGTTGGCAGGGATGCGCCTTTCGATACGGCTTAGCGCCCGCGTGCTGCCCGTTGCCGTAATTCTCTCGGGGACAGCGGCGTTGGCGGCCCCTAGCGCGCATGCCGACAATAAGCGGCTCAACAGCGCTGTCGTCTCCGCCGTCTACACCTTCCAGCAACAGGCGGGCTGCACGAATGACGTCATCAGGGACAACGCGCTGACGCTGGCCGCCGAATGGCATGCGGAAGACATGATGAACAACCGAAACATCAACGACGACATCGGATCCGACGGTTCCAGCCCGCAGGACCGCGCCGACGCCGCCGGCTTCCACGGCATAGCCGCCGAGACGGTGGCGATCAATCCGGCGGTCGCCATCAGCAGCTTCGAACTGGTCAACCAGTGGTACGCCAACCCCGACGATATGGCGATCATCCGCAACTGTGCCAACACCTCTATCGGGGTGTGGTCAGACAATGCCCTCGACCGCTCTGTCGTGGTTGCCGTTTACGGGCAGCCGGCTGTCCCCAGGCGCTGAGGCAGTTAACGAATCCAGGGGAACAGGCGGGAGGAGGAATAGCCGTGATCTTCACGCAGCACTATCTGAGCTGTTTGTCGCAAGCTTCCTATCTGATAGGGGACGAGAGCACCGGCCGCGCGGTCGTCGTCGATCCGCGTCGGGATATCGACATCTATCTCGAGGAAGCCGCAGAACACGGGCTGCGCATCGAGCGGGTCTTCGAGACGCACATCCACGCCGACTTTCTGAGCGGTCACCTGGAGTTGGCGAAGGCGACTGGGGCGGTGATTTCCTTCGGCGAAGGCGCCGAAGTTGAGTTTCCGATCGAGTCGTTACGTGACAGGCAGCGAATCTCGTTGGGAGAGATTGTATTCGAGATTCTGTCGACACCCGGTCACACGCCCGAGTCGATTTGCATCGTGGTGTACGAACATCCCGACGACGAGGTGCCCTACGGCGTTCTGACCGGTGACACGCTGTTTGTCGGTGACGTAGGGCGGCCGGATCTTTGCGTATCTTCCGGCATATCCGCGGACGAGCTCGCTGCGGCACTCTACCGGTCACTGCACGACAAACTTCTCAAGTTGCCCGACGCCACCCGAGTGTTTCCCGCGCATGGCGCTGGATCTTCCTGCGGCAAAAAGCTATCCAGCGAAACCAGCTCGACTATCGGCGAGCAGCGAGAGGCCAACTACGCGCTGAAGGCTTCTGACGTAGCCAAGTTCGTCGCTGTCGTTACCGAGGGGCAGCCATCGCAACCGCCCTACTTCGAGTACACCTCGAACCGGAATACCGAGGTGCGCCCGCTGCTCGACGAGGAGGACTCCGTGCTTTTGCTGGACATCGACGACGTGCTCAGACACGCCCAAGATGGGGCCATCCTCTTCGACACTCGTGATCCGAGTGACTATGCCTCCGGCCATCTGCGCGGTGCGATCAACGTGAGCCTCAACGGACGCTTCGCCGAGTGGGCCGGCAACGTGTTGGCACCGGACCGCGACATCGTGCTGGTGGGCGACCCCGTGCATGCGCAGGAATCCAAAATTCGCCTGTCCCGGGTGGGATTTGACCGGGTCGTCGGCCAATTACGTGACCTCGCAGAGGTTGTCGCGCGACGAACTGATCTCGTTGAGGCGTCTTCACGATTGAGTGTCCATCAGCTCGCGGGGTTGCGCGATGTGGAACCGCGCCTGGAGATCGTGGACGTTCGCGGGCCAGGAGAAGTAGCAGAAGGCGCCATTCCCGGCGCGGGCCACATCCCGCTACCGGTTCTCACGGATTCGATAGCGGATCTCAATCGGGCGGAACCGGTAGTCGTGTACTGCGCCGGCGGAACCCGCTCCATGATCGCCGCCAGTGTGCTTCGAGCCGCAGGCTTCGACGACGTGTCGGACGTGCTGGGCGGGTACGGGGCATGGCGGGATGCCGGCCTGCCCATATCTGGCGGCGAGGAAGCCGCAGGCTAGTCGTAGATCGGCGCCCCCGCATACTAAGCTCGCGGAGTACTACCTGCGGGTCAGGAATGCCGTACAACAAGTGGGAGGCCCTCTGTGCATGTTGCCGTCATTGGCACCGGGCGCCTCGGAATCACCCACGCGGCCTGCATGGCACAAATAGGCCACAGCGTGATCGGCGTCGACATCGACCCCGGGAGAGTGGCCGAACTCAGCTCGGGGGACGTGCCATTTTTTGAGCAACCAGATCAACTGGCGGCGGTGACGACATGGCGGCGCATCGTTGATGGACGCAATTGTCTCGTCCCGCAGTCATGGCGCGACGCGGGGTGGACCTACCGGAGTTTCGGTCGTACGTGAGGGATTAAACCCAAAAAACTTAGGCACGCAAAGGGGGTTTGGTGCGGATTCTTGTAACCGGCGGAGCCGGCTTTCTTGGCTCGCATTTGTGCGAACTGCTTATCGCGCGCGGTGACTCAGTTGTCTGCCTTGACGACCTGTCGACCGGCTGCCGTGAGAATATCCATCATCTGACCGGGCCGAGGTTTGCCTACATCGAGGGCAGTGTCTTGACTCCGATCGATATCGACGGTGACTTCGACGGCGTTGTTCACCTCGCCAGCCCGGCATCACCGCAGGCGTATCTGGCCAGGCCGATCTTCACTCTGCGCACCGGATCTGAGGGCACCCGCCACGTCCTCGAGTTCGCGTGTGCCAAGGCGGCTCGGTTCATCCTGGCCTCGACCAGCGAAATATACGGCGACCCATTGGTTCACCCACAGCGCGAGGACTACTGGGGAAACGTCAACCCGGTCGGCCCGCGCAGTGTTTACGACGAGAGCAAGCGTTATGCCGAAGCGTTGACGACGGCTTACCGCTCCTCCCGCCACGTCAACACCGGCATTGTGCGGATTTTCAATGCATATGGTCCCCGGATGCGGCCGGATGACGGTCGCGTGGTGTCGAGCTTCATTGATCAAGCTCTGCGCGGCGCGCCGCTCACTGTGTTCGGAGACGGAAGCCAAACCCGAAGTCTGTGCTACGTCGACGATCTGGTTCGCGGCATCGTGGCGATGTTAGCTTCCAACGAGCCAGGACCGATCAACCTGGGGAATCCGGTGGAACTCACTGTGCGCGAGACCGCCGAATTGGTCCTCGAGCTGATCGGCTCGCGCTCGCAGATCCAGCTGTGCCCGTTACCCCAGGATGATGTGAGACGGCGTAGGCCCGACATCTCATTGGCGCGCGCTCAGCTTGGCTGGAACCCACGAGTGCCGCTGCAGGAGGGGCTCGCCCGAACCATTGAATGGCACGCCAGGAAGCTCTCCAGCCCGAACTGCCTCTGAGGCAACCGCTTCCGGCCTCCGGCCCCTCGCACGGTGCCGCGGCAGCCGTCGCCCGCTAGTCCGCTTTTTCGGTGCTGGATCCAGTGCCCAGTCGGGACAAGATCGTGGTGGCGTCGGATGTCGCGCCGCGGTTGTAGGGCAACTTGGACAGGGCGGTCCCCATCGCGCAGGTGTTGGAAATGGCCGCGTAGCTCAAGCCCGCACCGATGCCGGCGGCCACCCACTTGAGCCGTGGGACGGCGATGCTGCCCAGAACGGACGAAAGCACAACCGATCCGGCGACAAGACGGACCTGGCGTTCGAGGTCCCACCGTTGCGCGCCACGGTCGACCGCGAAACCTTGTCCCTCCCAATCGGTGATTCCCTTCTCGAGAACCCGTCCGCTCGTCAGCCCCGCGTTTCGCAGCAACGCTTGCGCCTAGGTTGAGCGTTGACCCGAACGGCACACCAGCACCACGTCGTGATCCTGGTCGAGGCGCTGAGCGACCTCGGGACTGTGCTGATCCAGAACATCGAGCGGGACGTTGTAGGACCCGGCGATGTGCGAGGTCTCGAATTCGGCCGCAGTCCGCACGTCCACAACGCGTGGAGCCGTGGACGACTCAAGCAAGGTGCGAAGCTCTAGCGAAGTGATCACGTCAGCGGTCGGTGCGTTCATTCTCAGCTCCCATGTCAGGTGGCAGTGTGTTACCAATACCCGGGTCGACTCGAAATCACAGTCTTTTGTTCAAGGTGAATTTTTGCTACGTCGACGTTGTAATCTTCAATTTTTCGGCGCTCTCGTAAGCGTCATCGATGAGCACGACGCGGAAATTGTGCCGGTCGAGCAGCGCAGTGGCGATCGACGCGCGATAGCCGCTTGCGCAGTGAATCCACACGTCGTGCTCGGTGGGAATCTCGGGGAAACGTTCGGACAATTCGTGTAACGCAACGTTGACCGCGCCGTGCACATGGCCGCTTTCGAATTCGTCACGCTGGCGCACATCCAGCACGGTGAGGCTGCCATCGGCGAGCGCGCCGAAGTCGGCCACGCGGTAACTGCGCAGCTCCGCACCGTCTGCCAGGTCGTGGATTTCACCGCTGGCGCTGCCGGTGAGGCGATCAACGCCGATGCGAGAAAGCTCACGCTGGGCGTCAGCGATCTGCTTGGTGTCGTCGCCGATCAAGGTCAGCGGCGCCCCCCACGCGTACAGCCAGCCGAGGTAGTTGACGAAGGAGCCGGACAGCTCGAATCCGTATGTGCCGGAGAGATGTCCGGCCGCGAACGCGGTTCGGTTACGTAGGTCGACGACCCATTCGCCGGCATCGATCCGGCTACGCAGCTCACCCGGATCGACCAGCGCGGGAGGCGACAGGTCCGCTGCGTCAGGACCGTTCCTGTTGATCACGCCCATATGCGCGTAATAGGCAGGAAAGTCGGCCAGCCCGGCGACAAGTTCGTCGACGCAATCCTGCTCATCCTGCGTCAGCGCGGGGTTCTTGCCGCGTTGTTCCCCGATGGTCGAATTGTCACCGTCGGTGGGGGCGGCCGAGCAGAAGCTACCGAAGCCGTGGGTCGGATAAACCTCGGTTGACGGCGGCAGCTCGTCGGCAAGACGCCGCACCGAATGGTATTGCAGCCGAGTCAATTCCTCGGTGTGCTCATCGCCCAGCAAGTCGGTTCGTCCGGTGCTGCCGAAGAGCATCGACCCTCCGGTGAATACCCCGGCAGTGTCACCGGAGTCGTCGCGAAGGACGTAGCTGACGTGATGATGCGTATGCCCCGGTGTGAGCAGCACTTCCAGATGAATTCCGCCGCTGTTGATTCGGTCGCCGTCACGCACGGCACGGCAGGCGAACTTGACGTCCTCGCCGGCGGGAACAACGTATTCGGCGCCGACTGCGGTAGAAAGCGCCAGCCCGCCGGTGACGTAGTCGTTGTGAATGTGCGTCTCCAGCACGTGCGTGATTTGTACCTCGCCGGCAAGTTCCAGCACCCGGTCGATGTCACGCTGTGGGTCGATCGCGACTGCCACCTCGCCGTCGCTGACCAGATAGCTGCGATCGCCCAACCCAGAGGTCTCGATAATCGATACATCCAACACGCTTGTGCCCCATCCACGCAGGTCTTGCCCCAACGTAGTCGCTCGGCATCGGCATGCGAGGTGCGCAGAACCGCTACCGGGAACCCGCGATTGACAATCGCGGCGGCGCGGTGTCCGTTGTTTCGCGCTTGCTCGGCGCCTAGCTGGCGTCGGCCTGCAGATCGGGATTCAGCGACTGAGCGTCGCAGACACACTGCGGGGCGGCGTCCTGGAACCGTCGCGACAGCTGGGATTCGCGCTTGCGCATCAGGTGCTGTACGTAGACCTTGTCACGCTGCTTGCGGGAGAACGCCAGATCGAGGTTGATGGGTAATCCCGCCCAATCGACCTGGTCGCGTGACGGGGCTTGCTGCTGCGCAGAGTGCACCGGGCAACCAGCGTTCACGCTGTCCCGATCGGGTCTTTCGCTCGTCTGCGTCACCGTACGTCCATCCTCGAATGCACCACGTCCTAGGTGAATGGTGCGACAAGGATGTTTCAGCCACGAGTGTGTGACGTTTCCGCCGAATTACGCCTTGCTGCGGGGGCGCGTGGCGACTAGTAAACGTCGCGGTGGTAGCGCTTGTCGGTGCTGAGCGACTGGACGTAGGCCCTCGCCGCATCCGGGCCGAGTTTGCCCTGCTCAGCCGCGATTTCGCAGAGCGCGCGATCCACGTCTTTGGACATCGGGTCGGCGGTGCCGCAGACGTAGACCTGCGCACCGTCTTGCAGCCACGCCCAGATCTGGGCTCCGCGTTTGCGCATCAGGTGCTGTACGTAGACCTTTTCCCGCTGGTCGCGGGAGAACGCCAGGTCGAGTTCGGTGAGGAACCCGTCGGCGTGCATCTTTTCGATCTCGTCGCGGTAGTAGTAGTCGGTGGCGGCGTGCTGCTCGCCGAAGAACAGCCAGTTGGGTCCGGTGTGGCCGAGCGCGCGACGGTCCTGCAGGAAGCCGCGGAAGGGGGCGATACCGGTTCCGGGGCCGATCATGATCATCGGTGTGTCTGACTTACTCGGCGGCCGGAAATTGCTCGATGGCTGCAGATAGACAGCCACTCGATCACCGGGGGAGCGGTCGGCGAGGTAGGTCGAACACACCCCGCGGCGTGGGACGCCCTGGAAGTTGTAGCGAACCGGCGAGACCGTCAGGTGGACCTCCCGCGGGCACTCTTTGGGGCTCGACGAGATCGAATACAGCCGCGGCTGAAGGCGTTTGAGGACCCTCAGCCACTCGTGGGCTGATGCGGAGACCGGCAGCTGCGCCAGCAGGTCGATGGACTGACGCCCCCATGACCAATTGCTCAGGGCGGCTTTGTTTTCCGGCTTCAGCAGCTCTGCAAGTTTCGGGTCACCGGTGCGCTCCTGCACGAAACGCACCACGTCCCGGCTGATGTGGGCGATCTCGATTCGCTCTGTGAGCGCGGAGCGCAACGACATCAGACCATGCTCGCCGACCTCGACCGGGGTCTGCGCGTCCAGTCCGGTGACCGACAGCCATTCGTCGACGAGCCGGTCGCTGTTGCGCGGCCACACCCCGAGCGCGTCGCCGGCCTCGTAGCTGACCGTCTCTTCGGGCAGATCAAAAACCAACTGCCGCACATCTTTTGTCGATTTCGGCTGACTGAGTGTGGTGTTGCGAATGATGCCGGTGATCAACGGCGTCTTCTTCGTGTACGCCCGCGTTGCGGGCCGGCTGGCCGGGCGGGGCGACCCGGCAGGAGCCGACGGCACCGGTGCTGCGGCGCCCGGGCTGACGGGTGCGCGGGCCAACGCGTGCCTGACCTCGTCCAGCCACCCGGCGGCAGCGTCGTCGTAGTCGGGTTCGCAGTCGACGCGATTGAGCATGCGGACCGCTCCCAGCTCGGCTAGCCGCTCGTCGAGCTTTCGCCCGTGCCCGCAGAAGTCGTCGTAGTTGGAGTCGCCCAGCGCGAGAACGGCGTAGCGAGTGTCGGTCAACTTTTCCGCGCTGTCGCTGGTGAGCGCCCGCCACAGGGCGGCGCCGTTGTCCGGTGGCTCGCCGCCGCCGGTGGTGCTGGTGATCACCAGCAACTCGCGTGTCGACGACAGGTCGGCGACGCAGAAATCGTCCATGCTGCGTAACGCGACCGGCAGCCCGGCCTCGCCGAGCCGCGCGGCAACGTCGGCGGCGAGCTCCTCGGCGTTCCCGGTCTGAGAGGCCCACGCCACCACAATCGGGGCGCGCTGCGGCGCGGCGTCCGCTCCGGGCACCTTAGGTGGGCCCGCCGCTGGCCTGTTGATCGGCGATTCTGCGGTGATCGCGGGCAGCGTCGGAGGCGTCTCGGTGCGCGCGAAAATGCCGGCCAGCAGGCCATCCACCCACAACCTGGTGCTGGGATCGAGAGGAGCGCTGAGCGGCACGGTGGGCAACCCACCGGTCCGCTGGCCGGCGCCCGAACGCAGGCCGGCCAGCATTCCGGCCAGATAGATGCGGCCCAGCGGGCCGAACTGAGGTTTCGGTTCCTCTGCCAGGCCGAGGAATTCGGCGAGGGCGTCGACCTGAGAGCCGCTGATTTCCGATACCTCCAGAGGCGCGGGTTCTGATGTATCGGCGGCCACCGAAGGCTCGGGCTCGGCGCCCGAATCTGGCGCCGAATCGTGATGGGACACCGTAACTTTGGTCAGGGTGACTGCGCAGGCCTTGAATTCCGGTTGGCGCGACACCGGGTCGACGGCGTCGTTGGTGACCGCGTTGATCGACAGGTACTCGCCGAATACGTCGTTCCAGTGGAAGGGTGCAAAGCAGTTACCGACTCGGACCCGGTCGGTGATGACCGCGGGCAGCACGGCACGGCCACGGCGAGAAGCGATTTCGATCGGGTCGTCGTCGGAGATCTGAAGCCGGGCGGCGTCGTCGGGATGGATCTCGATAAACGGCCCCGGGTTGAGCTTGTTGAGCTTGGCGACCTTGCCGGTCTTGGTCAGCGTGTGCCACTGATGCGGAAGGCGACCGGTGTTGAGCAGGAAGGGAAAGTCGTCGTCGGGCATTTCCTCGGGCGGCAAGTGCGGGCGGGCGAAGAACACCGCACGACCACTCGGGGTGGGGAACGCCAGCCGCGGGATGCTGCCTTCCTCGCGGATCAACTGGTTCTGACTGACACCGTCGTTGCGGTAGCGGATCGGGTTGCGATCGTCGGTGCTGTTGGGCGGGCAGGGCCATTGCAGAGGGGTCTGGCGTAGCCGCTGGTAGCTGACCCCGCGTAGGTCGTAGCCCGTCGCCGGGTTCCAGAACCGCCTGATCTCTTCGAATACTTCCTCGGCGGAGTCGTAGCTGAATGAGTCCGAAAAGCCCATCTCGCAGGCGATCCGGGCGATGATCTGCCAGTCCGGCAGCGCCTGACCGGGTGCCTCGACGGCGGGCTGGAACAGCGTCAGGTTGCGCTCGGAGTTGATCATCACGCCTTCGGACTCGGTCCACAGGCTGGCCGGCAATAACACGTCGGCGTATCCGTTGGTTTCTGTCTCGAAGAAGGCGTCCTGGGCGATCACCAATTCGGCGCTTTCCAAACCCGCCAGCACTGTCTTCCGGTTGGCAACGCTGGCAACGGGATTGGTGCAGATGATCCAGCACGCCTTGATTTCGCCGTTCGCCATCCTGGAGAACATGTCGATGGTGCCCGAGCCGACGTCGGTGCGCAGCGACCCGTGCGGGATGCCCCACTGCTCCTCGACGAAATCGCGATCAGCCGCCGACGCGACCGAGCGCTGACCAGGCAGACCCGGTCCCATGTAACCCATCTCGCGGCCGCCCATCGCGTTGGGCTGTCCGGTAAGCGAGAAAGGACCACTGCCGAGCTTGCAGATCGTGCCGGTGGCCAGATGCAGGTTGCAGATCGCGTTGGTGTTCCAGGTGCCGTGGGTGCTCTGGTTGAGACCCATGGTCCAGCAGCTCATGAAGTTTCCGGCTTCACCGATCCAGCGGGCCGCGGTGCGAAGGTCATCTTCGGGGATGCCGGTGATTTCGCTGACCGCGTCCGGGGTGTACTGCTCAAGGAAACTGGGCATCACCTCCCAGCCCTCGGTGCACTCGGCGATGAATTCATCGTCGGTGTACCCGTTTTCGACGATCAGATGCAGCAACCCGTTGAGCAGCGCGAGGTCGGCGCCGGGGGCGATTTGCAGAAAGAGGTCGGCCTTGTCCGCGGTCGCGGTCCGTCGCGGGTCGACGACGATCAGCTTGGCGCCGGCCTTGACCCGGTCCATCATTCGCATGAACAGAATCGGGTGGCAGTCAGCCATATTGGCGCCGATGACAAAGAACACGTCGGCCCGGTCGAAATCCTGGTAGGAGCCGGGCGGCCCGTCTGCCCCCAGGGACAGCTTGTAGCCAGACCCCGCGCTGGCCATGCACAGTCGTGAATTCGACTCGATCTGGTTGGTACCGATGAACCCTTTGGTCAGCTTGTTCGCGAGGTACTGCGCTTCGAGTGACATCTGCCCAGATACGTAGAGAGCGAAGGCATCCGGACCGTGCTGGTCGATGATCGCCCGTAATCGCTTCGCGGTCTGGGTGATCGCGGTGTCCATGTCGACCGGCTCGACGGATTCGCCGCGCCCCGCCCGCAGGTGCGCGGAATCCATCCGGCCTGGTGCGGCAAGCATGTCCGCGGTGGTCGCACCTTTGGTGCACAGTCGGCCGAAGTTCGTCGGGTGGCGTTTGTTTCCAACAGATTTCGCGACGTGACGGCGGCCGCTCTCCGGGTCCGTTGTGATCTGCAGCACCATGCCGCAACCCACACCGCAGTAAGCGCACATGCTGTTCACGACGTCATGTTGGGTGCCGTGAGACTGGCGAGTCACGCCTACTTCCTCCCCTCGAGTGTGCAAGGGCCAATGCGCTAAAGGGTGCGGCAAGGATGTTTCGGCACCGGGCATCCGGTGTTTCCGCCGTTTTACGGCTTCCTCTCACATGCGCCAGAGTGATTTGTGAAGTGTTTGGAAAACCCGATGCTGGCGGAATAGTCGCAGGTCAACGCCGATCTGCGATACTTCCCAGATTACTCGCCGACCCTTTTGAATTACCTCTCAGAAGTAAGGATCGGAGCAAACAAATGGGACATTCACAGTCTTCGTTAAGCTCACAATGTGTTCCGCCACTTTGTGATTCTGCTCGTTTTGTTGGCCGCGGCTTGCGGCGCAAAGTCAACGGCACCGCAGGCATCGCGCGCCCCGAGTTGTAAGGACGCCGACGGGCCCACAGCCGACACGGTGCGACAGGCCATCGCTTCGGTGCCGGTCGAGGTTGCGGACTCGAGCTGGGTGGAGATCGGCCGCGGGCATACCAAGACTTGCCGGTTGTATTGGGTGCAGATCATCCCGACCATCGCCAGCGAGTCGACGCCCGAGCAGTTGCTGTTCTTCGACCACAACACGCCGCTGGGCACCCCGACCCCGAACCCCAAGCCGTACATCACGGTGCTGCCCGCCGGTGAGGACACAGTCACGGTTCAGTATCAGTGGCAGGTCGGCGGCGAAGAGCCCTGCTGTCCCAAGGGCATCGGCACCGTGAAATTTCAGATCGGGTCGGACGGCAAGTTGCAGGCCCTCGGTAAGGTCCCGCACCAGTAGGATTTTCGCTACTTCAACGACGAGGAGCTTAATGTCTGAAATACGCACGGAAGTGAACAGCGGCAGCGGCTGTCTCCCAAGCTAGTTCGCGGATAGACATTCCGGTCATGGTGAAGCGAGTGGGCAGATCACGTCAGATTTCCCATTGGGATGCAGAGGATGTGGCGGCCTGGGAAGCCGGCGGCAAGTCCGTCGCGCGGCGCAATCTGTTCTGGTCGATCGTGATCGTGCACCTGGGTTACGCAATATGGTCGCTATGGCCGGTCATGGCACTGTTCATGCCCAAGGACGTCTACGGCTTTTCGGCCGGCGACAAATTGCTGCTCGGTATGACCGCCACGCTGGTTGGGGCATGTCTGCGGCCGACCTATGCGCTGGCCACCGCCATCTTCGGCGGTCGCACCTTGGCCATGTTCTCGGCATTCGCGCTGTTGGTTCCGGTCATCGGCGCGATGGTGTTGTTGGCCCACCCGGGGCTGCCGTTGTGGCCGTATTTGGTGTGCGCGGGATTGACGGGAATGGGGGGAGGCAATTTCGCGGCCTCGGCAAGCAACG
>Ga0182030_10005799_pt1 | contig 26151 bp, 24 predicted proteins | sample 812S3MmetaG_FD_121299 | JGI IMG/M metagenome (GOLD analysis project Ga0182030, IMG submission 121299) | Permafrost microbial communities from Stordalen Mire, Sweden - 812S3M metaG (Illumina Assembly) | ecosystem: Environmental > Terrestrial > Soil > Wetlands > Permafrost | place: Sweden...
GAGCGCGAGATCGATCGCCGCCGCGAGCCCGACCGGCCCGGCGCCGACAACCACCGCCGCATGACGCGCTGGCGTTGCGCGATCCTGATCGGGTGAACGCTGGTAGGGATAGAGCGGTGTTTCAAAGATTTTTTGCATGATGATCAACCTGAGCGCGGTCTTTGGTTGACAGCGCCGCCCGCGCCGTCGTTCCCGGGCTTGTCCCGGGCATCCACGTTACGCCGAGACACAGCTCTCTCAGGTTAAGGCGCATCGCTCTCCAACGTGGATGGCCGGGACAAGGCCGGCCATGACGGAGAGCGTCGTCGTCTTGCCTGAACGTGGCCACGCCTCAACCCTGCAACTGCGCCCACATCTCCTTGTCGCGCGCCGCGGTCCAGATGCGCGGCGTGTCGACGCCCAGCGCTTCGTCGTAGGCGCGCGCGACGTTGAACGGCAGGCAATGTTCGTAGATCGCGTAAGTCGAGAATTTCGGATCGCAGGCTGCGCGCACGGCGTCCCACGCCTCTTTCAGCGAGCCGCCGCGCGCGGCGACGCGGGCGGCGGGGGCGTAGGTCGAGACGACGAAGTCGCGCGTAAGTTCCAGCGCCTCGTCAACCGTCGCGCGGCCGATCAGGGCGTCGCCGCGGCCCGGCGCGATGGCGTCCGGCGCGAAGGCCGCGATGGCCGCGAGCGTCGCCGGCCAGTCGCCGAAATGCGCGTCGCCGCAGTAGCAGGCGGACTTGTATTCGACGATGTCGCCGGTCAGCATAACGCCCGCATCGGGGACATGCGCGACGATGTCGCCCGCGGTGTGCGCGCGGCCGAGATGCATGAGATCGACGCGGCGCTTGCCGAGGTAGAGCGTCATGCGGTCGCGAAACGTCATCGTCGGCCAGGTGAGGCCGGGGATCGAGTCGGCGGCCTGGAACAGGCGCGGGAAACGCTCGTACTCGCTGTCCCAATCCTCCTGCCCGCGCTCCTGGATCATGGCGCGGCATGTGTCCGAGGCGACGATCTCCTGCGCGCCGTAGCCGCTGGCGCCGAGCACGCGGACGGCGTGATAATGCGAGAGCACGACATATTTGATCGGCTTGTCGGTGACGCTCCGGATCCTCTCGACGACCTGTTTCGCCATGACGGGGGTCGCCTGCGCATCCACCACCATCACGCCGTCGTCGCCGATCACCACGCCGGTGTTGGGGTCGCCTTGCGCCGTGAAGGCGTAGACGCCGGCGCCGATCTCGACGAACGAGATTGTCTTCGCCGTCATGTCGCCGCGCGAGGCGAACGCCTTGGCCATGCCGTTTCTCCCGGTTCGCACACTCAATTTACACGCGCAACGGGCTTGTTGCGCGCGCAGTCGTTTGTCAAGAACGTGAGGTTACCAGAAATCCGGCAGCGCCGGCGCGAGCCGGCCGCCGATCCTGACCGGCGCGACTCTCGTCGCCAGCCCGTCCGCGCCTGTTTCCACCGCTACGGCGCAGAAAGTCGCCGAGCCCGTCGCCGGCTCCATGCGCGCGCCGGGAATCTTGTGCAGAAAGCGCCGGATCGGCTCCTCTTTTATCATGCCGATCACCGAATCGTAGTCGCCGCACATGCCGACGTCGCTGATGAACGCCGCGCCACCGCTTAAGATCCGCGCGTCCGCCGTCGGAACATGGGTGTGCGTGCCGACGACGAGGCTGGCGCGGCCGTCGACGTAATGGCCGAACGCCTGTTTCTCGCTCGTCGCTTCGCCGTGGAAATCGAGGATCGCGACGTCGCAGCCCTTGCCCAGAGGCGCCGCCGCCAGCTCCACGTCGGCGGCGCGGAAGGGATCGTCGAGCGCGTCCATGAACACGCGCCCCATCAGATTGACGACGAGCGCGCGGGCGCCGGTGCGGCATTCGATCACGGCGGCGCCGCGGCCCGGCGCGCCGGGGGGATAGTTGACGGGGCGGATCAGGCGCGGCTGGCGGTCGATGAAAGCGAGCGCCTCTTTCTGGTCGAAAGCATGGTTGCCGAGCGTCACCGCGTCGGCGCCGGCCTCCAGGAACTCGCCGAGGATCGATTCGGTGATGCCGAAGCCGCCCGCCGCATTCTCGCCGTTGACGACGACGACATCGAGCCGCCAGCGCCGCCGCAACTCCGGCAGATGTTCCCCGACGACGGCGCGCCCTGCCCGCCCGAGAACGTCGCCAACGAACAAGAGCCGCATCAGCGTTTGACCTCGATGAGTTCACGATCCGTCAGCACATAGTCTAGCGGTTGGTCGTGCGCCTCGTCGGGCACGGCCTCGACCTCGCATACGCCATAAGCGACGCCGACCGCGACGATGGGTTTCCGCGCTTTCAGTTTTGCCAGCGTCAGATCGTAGTGGCCTGCGCCGTAGCCGATGCGATGACCGCGCCGGTCGAACGCCGCCAGCGGCACGAACACCAGATCGGGATCGAGCGCGGGCGCGTCCGGCGGGGGCTCGGGGATACGGAGTTGGCCGGGGATCGTCGGCTCGCCCGGCCGCCAGCGGCGGAACACGAGCGGCGTTCCGCGCGCGCCGGTGACGGGCAGCGCGGTCGTCAGGCCCTGGGCGCCCAGCGCGTCGAGCAGCGCCAGCGTGTCCGGCTCATCGCGAATGGGGTAGAACGCCGATGCGCTGCGGGCGTCGTGCTTTAGCGCCAGCGCGGCGCCTTTCGTAGTCAGCATTTCAGAGAAGGCGGCCCTGGCTTGGGGCGGCAAGGCGGCGCGGCGGGCGAGGGCGGCGCGGCGCAGATCGGCTTTCAGGGCAGCTTCGGGGGCCATAACCCCCGAGCTTTAGAGATGAGCGCGGAGCCGAGCAAGCCGTTGGACGGAGATCCCGGGCGCCTACGTAAGTAGGTGGGCGCCGTGTACCCAAGCCCACGGGCAAGGACAGGGACAGCTCCCATTGGGATCGTACGGCCCCGAGGAATATGGTCCTGACGGGCCCCCCAGCTTCGCAAGCCCTATTTAGGCGGGCCGGCGCCATTTGCAAAGCCGCTTGCCGCGAAAGTGTGAACGGCGCGCGAAACTAAGCCGCCTGCCGCTCGTAGTTTGTCCATGCAAACGGCGCCCGCAAAGCTTGTCTTCCGCCATCCGCTGACCATCCGGGTCTGCCACTGGATCAACGTCGTGGCGCTGACGGCGCTGCTGATGAGCGGGCTGCAGATATTCAATGCCCATCCCGAGCTGGACCTCGGCCGCACTTCGGACTTCGGCCATTCTTTCTTTGAAATCGGCGCGACCGGGGAGACGCCCGACCAGGGCTATGTGCGGCTGCTCGGGCGGCGCATCGACACGACAGGGGTTCTCGGCGTCTCCGATCTCGACGGGCAGCCGACGGAGCGAGCCTTCCCGGCCTGGATCACGTTGCCGGCGCCGCAGGATCTTGCGACCGGGCGGCGCTGGCACTTTCTGTTCGCGTGGATTTTGCTGGCCAACGGCCTCGTCTATCTCGGCTTCGGCCTCGCGACCGGCGCCTTGCGCCGACGGCTGATCCCGACCGGCGCCGAACTCAGCGGGATCGGCGGCTCGATCCGCGAACACTTGCGGCTGCATTTTCCCTCAGGCGAAGCCGCGACCCGTTACAATGTCATCCAAAAGCTGACCTATCTCGCCGTCGTGCTGGGCCTGCTGCCGCTGCAACTGCTGGCCGGCCTCGCCATGTCGCCGGGCTTCGACGCCGTCGCGCCGTGGCTGCCGGAGGCGTTCGGCGGCCGGCAGAGCGCCCGCACCGTGCATTTCGCCATCGCCTGGACGCTGGTCCTGTTCGTCGCCGTCCATGTGGCGATGGTCGTGCTGTCCGGCCCGTTCAACAATCTGCGCGGCATGATCACCGGCTGGTTCGCCGTCGAGCCCGCGCGCAAGGAGCCGCCATGATCGCTCGTCCTATCGGCCGCCGCCGCTTTCTGCTCGGCGGTCTCGGCCTGACGGGCGCCCTGGCGCTCGGCGGTTGCGGGCGGCTGAGCGCGTCGCGGGCGCAGCAGGCCGCCTTGCAGGCGGGCGAGGACGCCACCGAGTTCGTGCAGCGCCTGCTGTTGCGGCCGCAGCCGCTGGCGCGCGAATTCGCCGCCGCCGACATCTCCCGCGTGTTCAAGCCGAACGGCAGCATCGATCCCGACGACGCCGCCTACAAGGCGCTCGCGGCCGACAAATTCGCCGGCTATCGGCTGAAGATCGGCGGCCTCGTCGAGACGCCGTTCGAGATTTCGCTCGACGAGTTGCGCGCCCTGCCGTCACGCACGCAGATCACGCGCCACGATTGCGTCGAGGGCTGGAGTTGCATCGGCGAATGGACCGGCGTTCCGCTGGCGCTGCTGCTGCAACGCGCGCAGCTCAAGCCGCAGGCGCGCTACGTCGTGCTGCGCTGCTTCGATTCGCTGGAGAGCGGCGGCCTCGACGCCAACCCGCCGCGCTATTACGAGAGCGTCGATCTCATCGACGCGTTCCATCCGCAGACGATCCTGGCTTATGCGATGAACGGCGCGACGCTGCCTGTCCAGCACGGCGCGCCGCTGCGGCTGCGGGTCGAGCGTCAGCTCGGCTATAAAATGGCGAAGTACGTGAAATCCATCGAGGTCGTCGACAGCTTCGCCGGCATTGACGGCGGCCGCGGCGGCTATTGGGAGGATCAGGGGTACGACTGGTACGCCGGGCTCTGAGCCTCCACGACCGGCTTTTCGGCAGGGTGCACCGCCGCGTCGTGCGGCTTGAACAGATAGCGCCGCGCGACGTCGAAATAGGTGCGGTAGACGAGCCCGCCGTTGCGCGCGATCACGGCCTCGCGGTTCATCCGGTACCAGCGCGGGATCTCGTACCACGGCAGGCCGGCGCGCAGGTGATGCACGACATGCAGGTTGTTGAAGAGGAACAGCGGGCCGAAAAACCAGCTGTGCTCGACGATGGCGGTGCGGCGCTCGACCTCGGGCTCGGCGCGATGCTCGGCGAAGGAGCGGACCAGCGCCAGCGCTGTGCCGGTGTAGGCGAAGGCCCAAAAATAGAGCCAGAACGGCATGCGGCAGACGCCCAGGACCCAAGCCAGCACGAGCGTCGTCTGGATGAGATGGCGCGCGAGGATCGGCCCGTGGCGGAAGCTCTCGCGCGACAAGGCGGCGAGTTCGGCGCCCCAGAAGCGCGCCATCGCCCAGGCCGGGCCGAGGATCAGGCGGCCAAGCAGCGTGGATTGCGCACGGGACAGCGCGCGGCCGAGCGGTCCCAGCGCCCGCCATTGCTCGGCAGTGTAGTAGTAGGACTCCGGGTCCTCCAGCGGGTCGGTCAGCCGGACGTCGTTGTGGTGCTGCAGATGTGTGACGCGGTAGATCTCGTAGGGCAGCCAGAGCGCCAGCGGCCAGCTTCCCAGCGCCCGGTTGACGCGGCGCGACCTCGTCGGGTGGTTGTGGATGATCTCGTGCTGCAGGCTCATGTGCCAGGCGACCGCGACGCCGCCGAGCGCCGCCAGCGCGGGCCAGGGCAGGTCGCGCCAGAAATATGTCGCGCAGAACCACAATGCGTAGATGAGCGCCGCCAACGCGGCCGTAGGCCATTCTATCGTGCGGCGGACGCTCTCGATCTCCTGGAACTGCATGATTCGCCCCTCACATGACGAGCGGATCACTTATTTGTGACGGCTGCAAGGACCAGAACAGGAACAGTCTAGCAAAATTATCTAAACATATGGCAGGGTTTGCTATCCATGCGGCTTGCGGCGGCGCCTCGCGAGGGCTTATGCGCGGGTCGTCAGGGGGGAGGCTCCAAGTTGAAACCGCTCGCAGGCGTCAAGGTCGTTGAACTCGCTCGCATCCTGGCGGGGCCGTGGGCGGGGCAGGCGCTCGCCGACCTCGGCGCCGAGGTCATCAAGGTGGAACGGCCGGGCTCCGGCGACGACACGCGCGGCTGGGGGCCGCCGTTTCTCGAAGGCGAGAACGGCGAGCGGCTCGACTCCGCCTATTTCCATTCCTGCAATCGCGGCAAGCGCTCGGCGACGATCGATTTCGAGAAACCTGAAGGCCAGGAGATCGTGCGAAAGCTGGCGGCCGAGGCCGACGTGCTGATCGAGAACTTCAAGACCGGGGGCCTCGCCAAATACGGCCTCGACTATGCGAGCCTTTCGGCGCTCAACCCGCGGCTGGTCTATTGCTCGATCACCGGCTTCGGCCATGACGGCCCCTATTCCCACCGCGCCGGCTACGATTTCATCATCCAGGGGCTGGGCGGCATGATGGACCTGACCGGCGAGCCCGACGGCGAACCGCAGAAGCCGGGCGTCGCCATCGCCGACATTTTCACCGGGCTCTATAGCGTCATTGCGATCCAGGCGGCTTTGCGCCGGCGCGAGATTACCGGGCGCGGCGCCGAGATCGACATGGCGCTGTTCGACACGCAGCTCGCCGTGCTCGCCAATCAGGCGATGAACTATTTTGTTTCGGGGACGCCGCCGCGCCGCATGGGCAACACGCATCCCAATCTCGTGCCGTATCAGGTGTTCGAGGCCGCGGACGGACCGCTGGTCGTGGCGACCGGCAACGACCGGCAGGCGCGCGATTTCTGCCGCATCGTCGGCCGCGCCGACCTTGCCGACGACCCCGCTTATGCGACGAACGCGCAACGCATCCGCCACCGCTCCGAGTACATCGCGGCTTTGTCGGAGGCGACGCGGAAGATGCGGCGCGCGGAACTGCTCGACGCGCTGGAGCGGGCGAATGTGCCGGCCGGACCCATAAACACGGTCGCGGAAGCTTTCGCGGACCCGCAGGCGGCATTTCGCGGAATAAGGCGCGAGGCGCCCGCAACCGGCGCGCGCGGCGGCGTGGCGCCGGCAATGCGCTCGCCGATGGTGATGGACGGCGAAGGCCTCGGCGCGGAGTGGGGCGCGCCCCGGCTCGGGGAGCATACGGCGGACGTGCTTGCGGAGCTGGGCTATGACGTGGCGGAGCGGGAGCGGTTGAGAAAAGCGGGCGTGGCGTGAGCGGGCCCCTCACCCTGACCCTCTCCCCGGAGGGGAGAGGGAACTGCGCGCTGCCCTCGCGACGAACCAGACGCCGGACCGCACGGCGACGGCGACCGTCACGCCATAGGCCGCGAGCCCGAGCGCCAGCATGGCGAAAACGCCCGTTAGCGAACCCGTCAGCCGCAGCGCCAGCGCGCCGCCGAGGACCGCGATGACGAGACGCAGCAGACCGCCGAGCAGCGGCCAAAGCAGGCGGCCGGCGCCCTGCGAGGCGAAATAGAGCGAGAGGCCGAGGCCGAAGAAGCCGTAAGCCGGCCCGACCCAGCGCAGATAGGCCGAGCCGGTCGCGATCATTTGCGCGTCGTCGCCGAACAGGCCGAGCCAGGCGCGGGGCCAGATCGCCGCCGCGAGCCCGATCGACTCGGTCGCCGCGAAGGATAGCGCGGCGCCGGTCAGCGCGATGCGCAAAGCCCGCGCGCTGTTTCCGGCGCCGATGTTGGCGCCGACCATCGCGACGAGCGGCGCGCCGAGACCGAAGACGAGCGGGATGAGCAGATATTCGAGCCGCGACCCGGTGCCGTATCCCGCGACGCCCGCCGGTCCCGCCGCCGCGCCGACGAGCGCGGTCGTCAGCGCGACGGTCAGCGTCGTCTGCAGCGTGCTGAGCGATCCCGCGGCGCCGACGCGCAGGATGTCGGCGAACAAAGCCCAGCGCAGTTTGGCGCGGCGAAGGCGGACGAGGCCGGCGCCGAAAGCGACATACCAACCGAGGATGGCCATCATCAGCGCCGTGGTGGCGACGACGGCGGCGCCGCCGCCGGCAATTCCGAGCGCGGGAAACGGGCCGAGACCGAAGATGAGCAGCGGCGAGAGCGGTACGAGCAGCGCGACGCCGACGCAGACGGTGAGCGAGGGAAACCACATATTGCCGCTGCCGCGGATCACGCTGGCCAGCGCGTTCAAAATCCAAAGCAGCACATTGCCGGCGAAGACGACATTGGAATAGGCGAGCGCCGCGTCGAGCGAGGCGCCGCGCCCGCCCATCGCCGCGTAGATCTCGCGTCCGAACAGCAGAAAGACCGCCGACGTCGCCAGACCCAGCGCCAGATGAATCCACAGCGCATGGGCGACGAGCGCGTCGGCGTCGTAGCGCCGCCCTGCGCCCAAAGCGCGCGCGACCGCCGAGGCGACGCCGCCGCCGACGGCGCCGGCCGAGAGCATGCCCATCATCATGTAGCCGGGAAACACCAGCGCCATGCCCGCAAGCGCGTCGGCGCCGAGCTTCGACACCCACCACGTCTCGATGAGGCCGGTCGAGGCCTGCGCCAGCATCACCAGCACGTTCGGCCACGCAAGAGCGAGAAGCGTCGGCAGAATCGGCGCGGTCAGCAAGCGGCGCGTGCGCGAGTTCAGCGCGACGGCGTCCCCGGGCGCGGCAGCCGCGGTCATCGGACGGCCACCCGCGCCCCGCGCGCCGCCAGCCGCGCCTTGGTGGCCTCGCTGGCCGCGGGGCCGGCGACCACGGCGAACTCGGGTTCGGCGAGGACGCGGCCGGTGCGCTTGTCGACGACCGCCGGTTCCACCGGTTCGCCGGTCGCGGCGTCGACGACGATGACGCTCGCGCCCTCGGGCGCGAAGTGGCGGTTGCCATAGGCGAGCAGAGCCAGCAGCACCGGGCGGAAGTCGCGACCGCGTTCGGTCAGCACATATTCGTGACGCGGCGGCCGCGCGCTGTAGCGCCGCTTTTGCAGCAGGCCGGCTTTCACCAGCGCCTGAAGCCGCCGCGCCAGCATGTTGGGCGCGATACCCAGGCTCGTCTCGAACTCGTCGAACCGCGCCAAGCCCGCAAAGGCGTCGCGCAGGATGAGGATGCTCCACCACTCCCCGACGCGTTCGAGGCTGCGGGCGATCGGGCAATCCATGCCACGGAAGCTGGTTCGGCGCATACCGCCATACTGGGGCCGTAGCTATCATAATGCAAGTCATAGCGGCTCTAAGGCGACGTCGAGCCGAGCCTGGCGCGACGCGCGGCGTCGATGAGGAGCCGGCGAGCAGATGGCAGATGGCGACGTCCGCGCCGGGAGCATCGGATTCGACGATCTCCTCGCGAAGGTATCTGCCCAATCCGTCCAGCGTCGGCCCGCGTTGTACGATCGCGCCGGCATCCGCCACATCGGCGAAACGGCAGGCGTTGTTTGGCGTCGCGTAGATCGCCTCGTTGACGTCGCGACCAACCTTGGCGTTGACGTCAAAGGCGCACGAGATTTCTATGTCGCTGACGTGATAACCTAGCGATCGCCGAGCAAGGCGAGGTCGGCGAGCGGATCGGATCATCGGGTGGTTGAGCGGAGCGTCGCGCGCGCCTGCTGGGGCGCCAGCCGGCAAACAGATCCTGCCGGCTGGGCCGGAATAGCGGTCTCGGCAGACGAAAACTCAGCTCTGTCCTTTCCAGGGCACGAGGACCCGCTCCAGCGTGCGCATGACAAAGGAGAACGCGAAGGCGCAGGCGGCGATGATGGCGATGCCGACGAACACGACGTCGGTGGCGAGGAACTGCGACGCGGACATGATGAGATAGCCGATGCCGCGGGTCGCGGCGATCAACTCCGCCGCCACCAGCGTGCCCCAGCCGACGCCGAGCGATATGCGCGCGCCGGTGAGGATCTCGGGCAGCGCAGACGGCAAGATCACCTCGCGCATCAACTGCCATTGCGTCGCGCCGAGCGACAAGGCGGCGTTGACGCGCTCCTGCGTGACCGAACGCACGCCGGCTTGAGCGGAGAGCGCGATGGGCGCGAACATCGCCAGCGACAGCAGCGTGATCTTCGAGGCCTCGCCGATGCCGAGCCAGATGATCATCAGCGGCAGATAGGCGAGCGGCGGCAGCGGCCAGTAGAACTCGATGGGCGCGTCAAACACGCCCTTGGCCCAACGGCTCAGCCCCATCACGAGGCCAATGGGAACGCCAAGTCCGACGGCGATGGCGAAGGCGAGGAAGATGCGCGCAAGGCTCGCGCTGACGTGCTCCCACAGCGTCGCATTGGCGTAGCCGTCCTGGTAGATCGAGACGGCGGCGGCGTAGACTTCGGCAGGCGTCGGCAGGAACAGATGCGGCGCCAGATGCGCCCACGAAGCCGCTTGCCACAGCAAGAGCAGCGCGGCGGCGGTCGCAAGACTGACGCCCGCGGTCGAGCCCTTGCCGACGCCGAACTCGCGCATGCGCACGAGGTTCGGCGCGACAGCTTTGACTTCGGACGTTTCGTTGACGGCCAGATCGGTCATACGACGAAGCTCCTTTGCGGCTCGAACCTGTGCACCACCGTGCGCACTTCCTCGCGCAGCTCCGCGAACGCTGGGGCCTTCTTGATGGCATGCGCGTCGCGGTGTTTGGTGAAGTCGCGCACGAAATCGAGGTCGTAGCGGGCGACGATGCGCCCGGGACGCGGCGACATGACAATCAACTGCGTGCCGAGGAACAGCGCCTCCTCGATGGAATGCGTGATGAAGAAGATCTGTTTGCCGGTGCGCGCCCAGACATCGACCAGCAGCTCCTGCATCTGCTCGCGCGTCATGCTGTCGAGCGCGCCGAACGGCTCGTCCATCAGCAGAATGGCGGGATCGGGGGCGAGCGCGCGGGCGATGCCGACGCGCTGGCGCATGCCGCCGGAGAGCTCGTAAGGCGCCGAGTCGGCGAAATCGGCGAGGCCGACGAGGCGCAACAGCTCCAGCGCCCGCTCGCGCCGCTCCGCCCGGCCGATGCCGCGGAATTTCAGGCCGAGCGCGACATTCTCGACCACCGACTTCCACGGCAGCAGCGCGTCCTTCTGGAACACGACGCCGCGCTCGGCGCCCGGCCCCTCGACCGCATGGCCACGAAGCGTGATTGAACCGGAGGACAGCGGCAGGAAGCCGGCCATCGCATTGAGCAGCGTGGATTTGCCGCAGCCGGACGTTCCCAGCGCGACGACGAAACCGCCGTCGGGGATGTCGAGCGAGACCCGGTCCAGCGCATGAACGGCCGAGCGGTCACGCGCGGCGAACCAGACGGAGGCGTTTTCGACGCGCAGCATGGTTGTTTCCTTGCCCTTGAAATTCGCGCCGCCGGACGATGCCGGCGGCGCGCCCTCATGCTGTGGGAGGCGAGGGTAAGCTCAGACGCCGTTCTTCTTCAGCGCGGCGAGCGCATCGGTGGTGACGAAGGCGGAATAGGAGGGCAGCACCTCGGAGATCTTCTTCTGCGCCTTCAGGAACGCGGAGGTGTCGGCGAGGATTTTTGCGAGGCCGGACTTCTCGCCGCCGCCGAGCCAGGCGTTGGAGAGCTGCGCGTCCACCGGCACGAAGTTGACATTCTTCAGCGCCGCCGCCTGATCCGCCGGCGTTCCGCCAAGCAGGCTTGCGAGCGTCTTGACGTTCTCGCTGTCAGGACCCCAGGCGGCCTTGTCGTTGACGAACGAGTTCTGATATTTGGCGACGACGCTGGAGAACGCCTTCAGGAAATCGGGGTTCTCCTTGGCGAACTTGGCTGTCGCGACCCAGGCCGAAAAAGTCGGAGCGCCACGCTCCGCGACCTCTTTGGAGGTGATGAGCACCTTGCCGTTCTTCTTCAGTTCAGACAGCGCCGGGTCCCAGACGAAGCCGCCGTCGAGGTCGCCCCGGTTGTAACCGGCGACGATGTCGGGTTGCGGAATGGCGAAGACCTGTACCTCCTTCTCGTTGAGTCCGAGGCTCTTGATGAGCGCGAGCAGTTGATAATGGTCGGTCGAGACCGGGGCCGCCGCCAGCTTCTTGCCCTTGAGATCGGCGAGCGAGTTGATGCCGGAGCCGTTGCGCACGACGAGCGCCTCGTCGATGCCGGAAATGTTGGCGACGTAGAACGCCTTCACGTCGAGGCCGCGCGAGACAGAGGCGGCGAACGGGCTGGAGCCGACATAGCCGATCTGCACGTCGCCCGAGGCGATAGCCGCGAAAATCTCCGCGCCGGAGTTGAAGCGGCGGAAGTCGATCTTGAAGCCCGTCGCCTTGGCGAATTCGCCGTTGGCGATGGCGACGGAGGAGGGCTGCGCGTCGGTCTGGTAGCCGATGACGACGCTTTTGGTCTCGGCGCGGGCGCCGAAGGCGGCGAGCGCCAGCGCGCCCGCCACGACGGCGAGGAAAGCTCTGCGAAGGTTCACGTTTTTGTCCCCTTGGCGGCCCAGGATGGGCTCGAAAGAATGGCGTCGACGGGCCCGTCGCATCCGGGGCGACTCAAATCACAGGCGCAAAACCATGTCAATAAAGTTTATCATTTTTATAGTCATAAGATCTGCGGACGGACGTCCTGTCGGCTGACGTCACGATCGGCGACGCCGCAGAGCTGCGGCAACTGGTCCCGTTGGCGCCGCCGCGCCCGTTTTCGCGACTCACTCGACCGGATTTACCATTTCTGTTCAGTCGATAGAATGCCTAGACAGTTGTCTAATTCTACAGACTAGGTTATGGCCTGCGCCGAAACACGAAGGGGCTTAAACAAATGGTCGATGAGGTCGAACGCAGAACGTTGAGCGAAGGCGCGGCGCGCCAGCTCGCCAACGCGACCAAGACGCACGCCTATTGGGGCGGCATTACGCCGCGCTGGCTGGTCAACTTTTTAGCCTGGACCCCAGTTGAGGCCGGCATCTTCCGGCTCAACAAGGTCAAGGAGCGGGAGGGCTCGGGCGTCGACGTCGAATGCAGCCCGCCGCGCGACGCCAACCCGGACCTGCCGGAGACCTTCGTCGACTACGACGACGCGCCGCGCGAGTATTTCCTCAAGGCGGTCACCACCGTGCTCGACGTGCAGACGCGCGTCTCCGATCTCTACAGCCAGCCGTTCGATCAAGTGCAGGAGCAGTTGCGCCTGCTGATCGAGAAGGTGAAAGAGCGGCAGGAAAGCGAACTCATCAACAATAGCGAATATGGCCTCATCGCCAGCGCCGCGCCGTCGCAGCGCATCAAGACGCGCAAGGGGCCGCCGGCGCCCGACGATCTCGACGAATTGCTGACCAAGGTGTGGAAGGAGCCGGCCTTCTTCCTCGCCCATCCCCGCGCCATCGCCGCCTTCGGGCGCGAATGCACGCGCCGCGGCGTGCCGCCGCCCACGGTTTTGCTGTTTGGCGCCCCGTTCATAACCTGGCGCGGCGTGCCGCTGGTGCCGTCGGACAAGGTTCGCATCGAGGCGGGCGCGGACGGGATCGAGCGCAGCAAGATCCTGCTGATCCGCACCGGCGAGAAGAAGCAGGGCGTCGTCGGCCTGTTCCAACCGGGCGTGCCAGGCGAGGTGGCGCCGAGCCTTTCGGTGCGCTTCATGGGCATCGATCGCAAGGCGATCGCGTCCTATTTGATTTCGCTCTATTGCTCGCTCGCCGTGCTGACCGAGGACGCGATTGCGGTGCTCGAAGACGTCGAAGTGGGCCGCTATCCGGATTATGCACATGGCTACGCCTGAGGAACCGGCGGCTCTCGCCGCCTTCCTGCCGGACGCATCGGCCATCGAACGGCTCGCCAACGCGTTCTTCAAGGGTGTGAGTGGCGGCGCGCCTCTGGCGACGCCGGCCGTGCCAGCCTCCGCCCCGGCGCCGTGGACGCCGCCCGCGCCGTCCACGGCGGTTCTGGCGCAAGCCGTTCCCGTCCAGCCGCCGTTCGGCGCGCCCGATCCCATCGCGTCTGTCCCGGCGTCGGTCCCGCTGCGCTCGTTCGGCGGCGCCTCGGCAGGTTCGGCGGACCCGGCTTCGACGCTCGCCTCGCGCGCGGCGGCGCCCGCCGCGCTGCAAACGCTGGTTTCGCCGCCGCGCGGCTATTCCGCCGCGCCGGGGCCGCTCGCCGGGACCTCGCCGTTTGCGACCGAGATCGACCTGCGAAGCGTGCTGTCGCAGCTCGGCGCGTCTTATCAGGCCCCGCCCGCGCTGGCGTCGACGCCGCCGGCCGCGGCCGCGCCGGACGATGACTATTATTTTCTGAAGACCGAGCATCCGCTGCGACCCGCTCCCAGCGTGGCGCCGTCGCCCGAAGCCCCGGCCGCGCCTGCTGTCGCGCCTTCGCTGGGCGAGGCCGCCTCGGGCGTGCGACTGTTCGACGCCGCGGCGTTCGCCGAGGATTTTCCGATCCTGCGCGAGAAGGTGCACGGCCGCCGCCTCATCTGGTTGGACAACGGCGCGACGACGCAGAAGCCGCAGGCCGTGATTGACCGCCTCTCGTATTTCTACGCGCATGAAAACTCCAACGTGCATCGCGGCGCGCATACGCTCGCCGCGCGCGCCACCGACGCCTACGAGGAGGCGCGCGAAAAGGTCCGCCGCTTCCTCAACGCGTCGTCAACCAAGGAGATCGTGTTCGTCCGCGGCGCGACGGAGGGGATCAACCTCGTTGCGCAGAGCTGGGGCCGCCGCAATGTGCGCGACGGCGACGAGATCGTCGTCACGCATCTGGAGCACCACGCCAATATCGTGCCGTGGCAGCAGCTCTGCGCCGCCACCGGCGCCAAACTGCGCGTCGCGCCGGTCGACGACCGCGGCGACATCAGGCTCGACGAGTACGAGAAGCTGATCAACCCGCGCACCCTCATTGTCGCGCTGCCTACCGTCTCCAACGCGCTCGGCACGGTCACCCCGGCGGCCGAGATGATCGCCATCGCGCATCGACACGGCGCGCTGGCGCTGGTTGACGGCGCGCAATCGGTTGCGCATATGGGCGCCGACGTGGCTGGGCTCGACGCCGATTTCTTCGTGCTGTCCGGCCACAAGATGTTTGCGCCGACGGGGATCGGCGTCGTCTACGGCAAGCAGGCGCTGCTCGACGCCATGCCGCCGTGGCAGGGCGGCGGCAACATGATCGCCGACGTGACCTTCGAGCGCACGCTCTATCAAGCCGCGCCGGAGCGTTTCGAGGCCGGGACCGGAAACATCGCCGACGCCGTGGGACTGGGCGCGGCCATCGACTATCTCGACCGTATCGGCATGAAGAACATCGCCGCGCACGAACACGAGCTGATCGAGGCGACCGTCGCCGGTCTGTCCGACATTCCCGGCGTGCGGTTGATCGGCGCCCCTCGCGAGCGCGCCGGCGTCGTCTCGTTCCTGGTTGGCGGCTGCCGCGCGGAGGACGTCGGCAAGGCGCTCGACCGCGAGGGGATCGCCGTGCGCTCGGGGCACCATTGCGCGCAGCCGATCCTGCGCCGCTTTGGCGTGGAGGCGACGGTGCGGCCTTCGTTCGCGCTCTACAACACGCACGAGGACGTGGACACGCTACTCGCCGCGGTCCGCCGCATCGCGGCGCAGGCGCAGGGCGGCTCGCGCGGGCGAGCTTGAGGGAAAAGCCGCCGCCGACGCGGCGGCGCTTCCATCCGGGATAGACGCCTCGGCGGCGCCAGCGTGACCTCGCCGAGGGTCCGACCGCGGGCGTGAGCGCCTGCGGCTTTCGGCCGGGCGCCCTCGACGTCCTCGCTGTCTCTCCGACTTTAAAGATCGACGGCCGCGCCGGCGCAGGGCATTGACCGGGGCCGCGTTAACGGATAATTCTACTAATAATATATTGTAGGAGTAGTTCATGCACGCCCATTTCTCGCCGACCCGCCGCGCGCTTCTCGCTGTGACTTTCGGTGCTGCGTTCGCGCCGGCGGCTCTGGCGGCCTCGCCCCAAGGCGAGCCGATCCTGCTTGGCGTCAGCGGGCCGCTCACCGGCCCGAACGCGCAGTACGGCGCGCAATGGAAGAAGGGGTTCGACCTCGCGCTCGACGCGATCAACGGCGCGGGCGGCGTCAAGGGCCGGCCGCTGCAATATCAGTTCGAGGACAGTCAGGCCGATCCGCGCCAGACCGTCGCCATCGCACAGAAATTCGTCAGCGACCCGAAGATCGTCGTGGAGCTCGGCGATTTTTCTTCTACCGCGTCGATGGCCGCCTCCTCGATCTATCAGCGGGCGGGGTTGGTGCAGTTCGGCTTCACCAACTCGCATCCGAACTTCACCAAGGGCGGCGATTTCATCTGGTCTAGCTCCGTCAGTCAGGCGGACGAGACGCCGCGGCTCGCCAAATACGCGACCGAACTGGGCTTCAAGAAACTCGCGGTGCTCTATCTCAACACGGACTGGGGACGCACGAGCCAGACGCTGTTCAGCAATGCCGCGAAATCGCTCGGCGCCGAGGTCGTGGCGGCGGAAGGCTATCAACCCGACGAAAAGGACTTCCGTTCGACGCTGGTGCGCGTTCGCGACGCCAATCCGGATGTCATCGTGCTGATCTCCTATTACGCCGACGGCGCCTTGATCGCGCGCCAGATCCGCTCGGTCGGCCTGAAGACGCCCATCGTCGCCAACGGCTCCGTCTACTCGCCGAAGTTCATCGAGCTGGCCGGCGACGCCGCCAACGGCGTGTTCACCGAGACCAACTTCTTCCCCGGCGAGCAGCGTCCCGAGGTGCAGAATTTCGTGACCAAATTCCGTGCCCGCTACAGCGAAGACCCCGACACGTTCAACGCCGTCGCCTACGACACGATTGTGCTGATGGCGCAGGTGTTCGACCAGTTCGGGACCGAGCGCGCGGGCGTCCGCGACGGGCTCGCCAAGGTCAAGGACGTACCGAGCGTGATCTTCGGCAAGGCGACGTTCGACCCGGAGACGCGCCGCGTCGCCGGCGCCCGCGCGGTCTATCTGGAGGTCAGGGACGGCAAGTTTGCGCCGTGGGACGGCGTCAAGCCTACTACCAACTGATGAATTCGTTCATCGATTATACCGTCAACGGCCTCGTCATCGGCAACGTCTACGCGCTGCTGGCGGTGGGGCTGGCGCTGATCTTCGGCGTCGCCAATCTCATCAACTTCGCGCATGGCTCCGTCTACACCATCGGCGCCTATGTCGGTTGGGCGGCGATCACGTTCCTGCATACGCCGCTCGCTGTAACGATCCTGATTGTCGCGGTCGCCTGCGGCGCGCTCGGCGCGGCCATCGAGCGGGTCGCGCTGCGGCCGTTGCAGGGCCGGGCGCGCATCGCGCCGCTACTCGCCACCATCGGCCTCAGCTTCGTGCTCGATCAGCTCGTGCAGCTCATCGCCTCGCCCAATCCGCGCGCGCTGCCCGTCGATCTGCCGGATTGGCGCATATCGATTGGCGGCGGCTCGGTCGGGCCGATGGACATCCTGATCGCCGGCGTCGGCTTGAGCAGCGCCGCGCTGCTGTACGGCTTCCTGCGCTTCACGAAACTCGGCTACGCGGTGCGCGCGACGGCGCAGGATCGCGACGCGGCGCGGCAGATGGGCGTCAACGTCGACGGCGTCAACAGCGCGGTGTTCGCCATCGCCTCGGCGCTCGGCGGCGTCAGCGGACTGCTGGTCGGCATGTACTACAACCATATCGACCCCGCGATGAGCTTTCAGGCGACGCTGAAGGGCGTTGTCGCCGTGGTGATCGGCGGCGTCGGCAACGTGCCGGGCGCCATCGTCGGCAGCCTGCTGCTCGGCCTGACCGAGAGCTACGGCATCGCCTTGTTCGGCACGACCTACCGCAACCTGTTCGCGTTCGCGCTGCTGATTCTGTTCCTCCTCGTCCTGCCGAATGGCTTGTTCGGCGGACGCAAGGCGGTCGAGGCGGAGCCGATGACCGGCACGTTCATCGCGCCGAGTCGGGCCTTGCGCGTCCCCGATTATGTCGTGGCCGCGCTGGCCGCCGGCGCCTTCGCGCTGCCGCTGGTTGCGCCGGCGCCTTATCTGTTGCAGGTCTTAACCAACTCCTGGCTTGCCGGCCTGCTGGCGCTCAGCCTCACCTTGGTTGCCGGCGCGGCGGGACAGATGTCGTTCGGCCACGCCGGGCTGCTCGCCATCGGCGGTTACGCCTCGGCGCTGCTGGCGACCGACTACGGCGTAATGCCGCTCGTCTCCGTTCCTGTCGCGGGCGTCGTCACCAGCCTGCTCGGGACGGCGCTGGTGTTTCCCGCCTTCCGCCTGCGTGGGCACTATATCGCCATTGCGACGCTCGCCATCGGCGAGATCGTCAGCCTCGTCATCCTCAACTGGGAGAGCCTCACCCACGGCGCGATGGGCGTGACCGGCATACCGCCGCTCTCCGCCTTCGGCTACGAGGTGACCTCGGCGCGGGCGGTCTATTGGTTGACGCTTTCGGCGCTCGTCGCCTTCGCGCTGTTGCAGGCGCGGCTGTCGAGCTCGCATATCGGCCGCACATTGCGTGCGCTGCGCGATGACGAGATCGCGGCGCGTTCGCATGGCGTCAAGGTCACGCGCTACAAGGCGCTGGCATTCGGCTTCGCCGGCTTCGGCGCCGGCGTCAGCGGAGCCATTTCGGCGCATCTGTTTTCCTATCTCAACAACCAGACCTTCGACTCGCAGCTCTCGCTGCTGGCGGTGACGATGGCGATCCTGGGCGGAATGGGCAACATTTTGGGCGCCATCGTCGGCGCCGTGGCGCTGGTGGGACTGCCGGAGGCGTTTCGTTTTGCGGCCGAATATCGCATCCTGATCTACGGGATTGTGTTGCTGCTGTTGGTGCGCTTCCGCCCGCAGGGCCTGTTGGGAACTACGTGAGATGGCGCCGCTCTGCCAGGTCCGCGCCCTGACGCGCCGCTTCGGCGGCCTCACGGCGGTCGACGCGCTCGACTTCGAGATCGCGCAAGGCGAGTTCGTCAGCCTGATCGGGCCGAACGGCGCCGGCAAGACCACGACGTTCAATCTGATGAGCGGCCTCGACCGCGCCGACGCCGGCGAGGTGCTGTTTGAGGGGCGCCGCATCGAGCGGCTTGCGGCCGAGCGCATCGCCGCCCTGGGCGTCGCGCGCACGTTTCAGCACGGCCGCGTGTTCGGCAACCTCAGCGTGCTCGACAATGTGCTGATCGGCGCGCATACGCGGCTGAGAGCGACGCGGCCCTGGGGCGGGCCGGTGGCGGAGCTGGCGCTGGCGCTCTGGCGGCCGCGCAGCGTTCGCGACGACTACGCCGCACGCGAGAGCGAGGCCCGCGCCATCGTCGCCCGCTTCGGCGACCGGCTGACGCCGCGGCTCGATCATCGCGCGCACAGCCTGTCCTACGCCAACCGGCGCCGGCTCGAAATCGCGCGCGCGCTGGCGCTGAGGCCGCGCCTGCTGCTGCTCGACGAGCCGACCGCGGGCATGAACCCGACCGAGACCGCGGAGATGGAGGGGCTGATCGGCGAGCTGAAGCGCGAAGGGCTCACGATCCTGCTCATCGAGCACAAGCTCGACATGGTCATGCGGCTGTCCGACCGCGTCTATGTGCTCGACGACGGCAAGCGCATCGCCGCCGGGCCGCCGGACGCGGTGCGCGACGATCCCGCCGTGATCGAAGCCTATCTCGGTCACAGCGGCGTCGGCCGCCGGCCGCAGGCGGAGGCGGCGGAATGACGGCCTTGCTCGCGCTCGACCGCGTCGACACGTTCTACGGCCCCGTGCAGGCGCATTTCGGGCTTTCGCTCAACGTCGGGGCCGGGCGCATCGTTTGTCTGCTCGGCGGCAACGCGAGCGGCAAATCGACGACGATGAAGGTGATCCTCGGCCTTGCGACGCCGCGCGCTGGCGAGGTGCGCTTCGACGGCGAACGCATCGACGGTCTCGCCACCCACCGCATCATCCGCAAAGGGATCGGCTCGGTGCCCGAGGCGCGGCGCCTGTTCCCGCTAATGAATGTGCGCGAGAATCTGCACATGGGCGCCTATGCGCGTTCGGACCGCGCCGAAGTCAAACAGGATCTGGAGCGCGTGCTGGAGTTGTTTCCCCGCGTCGCCGGGCGGCTCGACCAGCAGGCGGGCACGCTGTCGGGCGGCGAGCAGCAGATGCTGGCGATGGCGCGGGCGCTGATGGGGCGGCCGAAGCTGATCCTGATGGACGAACCGACGATGGGGCTCTCGCCGCTCTGGGTCGACCGCGTGCTGGAGCTGATCGCGACCATCAACAGGCAGGGCGCCACCATCTTCATGGTCGAGCAGAACGCCAATCTGGCCTTGCAGATCGCGCACGACGCCTATGTATTGCAAACCGGCCGGATCGTGCTCGAAGGTCCAGCCGAGCAGCTTCGCGCCGATCCCCGCATTCGCGACGCCTATCTCGGCGGCGCCATCGCCGCCTGAACGAGGCCCCATGCCCTACCCGTTCGAAGCTCGCACCCGCCGCATCGCCGATCTCGCGGAGTCTTTGGCGCAGCGGCTCGCGCCGAGCGCAGCCGAGTACGACAGGCGCGGCGTATTCGCGCTCGACAATCTGCGCCTTGCGCATGAGGCCGGCTATCTCCGGCTCGGGCTGCCGGCAGCTTACGGCGGCGAGGAGGCCGACGTGTTCGATCTCGTCGTCGCGCAGCAGATCCTGGCGCGCGGCGATCCCGCGACGGCGCTGGTGGCAGGCATGACGCTCAACGTGATCGGCCGCCAGCGCGACGAGCGCTCGTGGCCGGAGCCGGTCGTCGAAGCGGTCTGCCGCGATCTCGCCGAGCGCGGCGGCGCGATCAATACTTGCGCGACCGAGGCCGACCTCGGCAGCGTCAGCCGCGGCGGCGCGCCGGCGGCGACCGCGACGCCGACGGCGGGCGGCTATCTCGTCAACGGCCGCAAGATTTTCGTCACCGGGGCGCCGGGCTTGAGCTGGTTCGTCACCCTCGTGCGCCTGCCGCCGAGCGCCGCCGCCCCGCAGGGCGAAGTCGGCGCGGCCATCGTCAAGGCGGGGTCGCAGGGACTTAGCATCGCCGACGGCTGGGCGGGGGCCTTGAGCCTCAGAAGCTCCGGCAACTCGGACGTCGATTACCGCGACGTGTTCGTGGCCGACGATTTCGTGGTCGAGCGGAGGGCGCTGCCGGCGCCGGGCGCGGCCAAGCCGCCGGAGGGCAAGGGCGCGCCGGGCCTGGGCGTCTGGTCGCTCACCATCGCCGCCGTCCATCTCGGCGTCGGCGAAGCGGCGCTCGCGGCGGCGGTGCGCTACGCCAAGGGGCGCCGCCCGACCGCGCTCGGCCGCGCCATCGCCGACACGACGCCAATCCAGGAGCGCATCGGCCTGATGGCGGTCACGCTGGAGGCCGCGCGGGCGCAGCTCTACGAGACGGCGCGGCTGTGGCGCGATCATCCCGAGTTGCGCGCGGATCTCTCGGCGCGGATCGCGGCGGCGAAATATCTCTGCACCAACGCGGCCTGTCAGGCGAGCGAGACGGGCCTGCGGGTCGCCGGCGGGTTCAGCCTCACGGCCGAAGTCGCGCTGGAGCGGCATTTCCGCGACGCGCGCGGCGGCCTGTTCCAGCCGCCGCAGGACGATCTCGCGCTCGGCGTCATCGGACGCGACGCGCTGAGCGAGGCGCCGCTCGCGCAGCAGGATGGGAGGGCGGCATGAGCGATCCCGCCGAAGCGGCCGTCGCCTCGCTCGGGATTCTCGCGCGCCGCCGCATCGAGGCGGAGATTCTCAAGCCCGTCTACGAGGAGCTGAAGGCGGAGCTGGGCGTCGAACGCGCGCGCGACATCCTGGCGCGCGCCGTGCGCCGGGCGGCTATCGCGTCGGGCAAGGCGTTTGCGGAGAACACGGCCGGCGGCACAAGCCTGGAGAGCTTTCGCGACATCCAGCCGCTTTGGACCAAGGACGGCGCGCTCGAAGTCGAGACGCTGCGGGCGACGCCCTCGCACTACGACTTCAACGTGCGGCGCTGCCGCTACGCCGAGACCTACGCGAGCATGGGCCTCAGCGAGATCGGCGGGTTGCTGTCGTGCAACCGCGACGGGGCGTTCTGCGAGGGCTACGACTCGCGTTTCAGGCTCAAGCGCACGCAGACCATCATGGAAGGAGCAGACCATTGCGACTTCCGCTTCACGCTCGACGAAGAAACTTGAACTCTCGGGTCTGCCGTGACGGCGCCGGACCGGCGTTCCCGCGTCAGCCTGTTTCCACGTCGTGCGTTTCGAGCGGCTCGCCGGCCAAGGTGATGCGGTGCATGAGCCGCCTCTCGCCGAGATAATCGTTCTCGGCCTTGTGCCAGGTCGTGCGATTGTCCCAGATCGCGAGCGTGCCCTCGCGCCAGACGAGGCGGAACACGAAGGCCTCGCGGACGACCTCCTCGTAGAGATAGCTCAGCAGCGACGCCGATTCCGGCGCCGTCCAGCCCTCGAAGCGCACCGTGAAGCCGGGATTGACATAGAGCGCGCGTCGGCCGGTGAGCGGATGCCTCAGCGCGACGGGATGGATCGCATCCTGCGCCGCCAGTTCCGGATGCAGGATGCGGCCGGGCAGATCGCCGCGCGTGCGCGCTGCGCCCTCGTAGCCGAATACGTGGCGGCTGGAGTGCAGCGCCCGCAAGCCGCCGAGCGTGGCCTTCAGTCCCGGCGACAGCGCGTCGTAAGCGCGCGCGGCGCTGGCGAACAGCGTATCGCCGCCTCGGCTCGGCAACTCGCGAGCGTAGAGGATCGAGGCTTTCGCCGGCGAAAGGTCGTAGCTATGGTCGGTGTGCCAGCCGCCGCCGATGTTGGAGGTCTGGTCGGCATCCTTGCGCACCTCGGCTATCTCGGGATAGCCCTCGACGGACCTGAAGAATCGATTGACTTCGATTTCGCCCAGGCTCTCGGCGAGGGCGATGTGGCGCCTGGGCGTCAGGCGCTGGTCGTGAAAGACGAGGACGCCGTAATGGGCAAGCGCAATCTCCAGTTCGAGCGCGGCTTGCGTTGCGAGCGGTTGCGAGAGATCGAGGCCGAAGATCTCGGCGCCCAGGGCCGCTGCGAGCGGCTTGGCGTCGAAGCGCGAAAAGGCGGCCGGATTGGAATCTGATAAGGACATCGTCGCCTCCGCTTTAGCCCAGTTCGCCCTCGAATGCGGTCTCGTGCAACGAGCGGCGCGCGTTCGGCTTTTCCCGCTCGGCCAAGTGCGGCGGCAGGGCCGCGGCGTCGCCGCGTTTGCCGATCGCCGCGACCGCTTCGAGCCGGTAGTCGGCAGGCGCCTTGATCGCGCGCGCCGCCGCCTCGGCGTCGAAGCCGGTCATGCCGTGCGCCGCCCAACCGAGCTTGTAGGCCTGAAAGGCGAGGCTCGCCCAGGCCGCGCCGGCGTCGAAGGACGCGCTGGCGGATGTCGTCGCTTCGCTCTTGCCGGGCGGAACGAACGTCGCCTTGGACAGGATGACGACGAGGGCGGACGCCGCCTGCGCCCACGCCTGATTGTAGGGAATGAGAAAGCTCAGGAAGGCTTGGAAAGCCGGCGTGTCGCGCCGGGCGTAGACGAACCGCCAAGGTTGCGAATTATACGCCGAGGGCGCCCAGCGCGCCGCCTCGAACAGGGTCAGCAGGGTCTCTTTCGGGATCGGCTCGCCCGTGAACGCGCGCGGCGACCAACGGCCGAGGAACACCAGCGACACCGGATGGTCCGCCTTGCGGCCGTTGTATTCGAGCCCGATGGGCTTTGGATCGGCGACCCAATAGGACATGGCGTTGGCCTCCGAAAAGCTCGCGACGCAGCGTAGCCTCGTAAATTGATAATGTCTACTATAATTGTAGATTACTGGGCCGCGGTATGGGGCTTCGCGCCCGCGTGCTTGAAAAGCCGTTCAGCCTAACTGAGCGGCGCGGCGCGTCAGAGGTAAGTTTTCACCGATGTCTTTTTCGGATCGGCGAGCGTGCGCATCTGCGCGAGCGAACGGTTGTCGAGCACACCGGAAAGCGCCTCCCTCGCCTGCATCATCATCAACCGCACAGCGCACAACTTCTCGTTGCCGCAGTCGTCGCAAGGCCGGTAGGCGGTGACGCTGGCGCAGGCGAGCGGCGCGAGCGGGCCGTCGAGCGTGCGGATGATGTGCCCGACCTTGATCTGTTTGGCGGGCTTGGCCAGTTGATAGCCGCCGAATTTGCCTTTTTTGGAAAAGGCGAGGCCCGCGTTGCGCAACTCCGAGAGAATCTGGTCGAGGAATTTCTTCGGAATCGCGCAGGCGGCGGCAATGTCGGCGACTTGCGCAATCTCGCCGGCTTCGAGCCCGGCGAGGTAGATCATGGCCTTGAGGCCGTACTTTCCCTTGGCGGTCAGCATGGGTCCCTACTTGGCGCCTTCGCGGCGGGCGCTCAAAACCCGCCATAAGCTATTTGTTTTAAAATGGATACATAGCCGATAGGCAAGCGGCGCGACAAGGATAATAACGGCGCGTTGCTTTCATTCGTTCGCCGATTCAAAGACATCGGTAAGACCGTAAAAGCATTTTATCTGCGATGCGCTCGATAAGCAGCGTCCGGATGCGGCGGACCAGATCGCGCGCTGCTTATCGATAATCGTTCGGTTTCCGAGATCTTGAAAGCATGCCGCTACGACCTCCTTGGCAATAGTGACGCACTTCGTCTTCGCCTGCGTAATGACGCAGCGCCTTCAACTTGAAGCCGACCAACGCCACTCGTCGGAAACGACGGCGACGAACGGCAATCCCGCCATTCGCCGCCTAGACGCGCCCGGCGCATGATGGCGGGCGAACGTCTCCGGCGCCTGTACAGACGCCGCAGAGTCTCGCGGGATTACTCCGCGGCTTTCAGGACCGCGACGCCGTCGAGCGACTGGGCGATGTCGCCTATGATGTCGTCCGGATCTTCGAGCCCGATGGAGAGGCGCACGAAGGCCGGCGAAATGCCCGCCGCCGTCTGCTGCGCCGGGTTGAGTTGGCCGTGCGTCGTCGAGCCCGGGTGAATGGCGAGGCTGCGCGCATCGCCGATATTGGCGAGATGGTAGAACAGCTTCAGCCGGTCGATGAAGGCGAAGGCCGCCGCCTCGCCCTCCTTGAGTTCGAATCCGACCAGACCTCCGTAGCCGTATTTGAGATATTTGTCGGCGCGCTCACGCGCAACGCCGGTCTGCAGGCCGGGATAGACGACCTTCGAGACCTTCGAATGTTTGGCGAGGAAGTTGGCGACTTTGGCGGCGTTGTCGAAATGCCGCTGGATGCGTAGCGGCAGCGTCTCCAGACCCTGAATGAGCTGAAACGCGTTCTGCGGCGCGAGGCTCGGCCCGAGGTCGCGCAGCAGCGCGGCGCGGGCGCGCAGCACGAAAGCGATGGGGCCGCCGAGCGTCTCGGCGAGCTGCAGATAGTTCTTGTTGGCGTAGCCGGGGTCCGGGCGATGCAGCAGCGGCTGGCGCTCGGCGAACTCGGCCCAGGGGAAGGCGCCCCCGTCAACTATGGCGCCGCCGATGGTCGTGCCATGCCCGCCGATATATTTAGTCGCGGAATAGACCACGACAGCGGCGCCATGATCGAGCGGCCGGATGGCGAGCGGCGCGGCGGTGTTGTCAATGATAAGCGGAATTCCGAGCGGCCGGCCGATGGCCGCCACCTCCGCGATGGGAAACACCGACAGCTTCGGATTCGGCAGCGACTCGCCGAAATAGAGCCGGGTGCGCGAGTCCGAGGCGCGGCGGAAATTTTCCGGGTCCGAGGACTCGACGAAGCGCGCCTCGATGCCGAACTGCTTGAGCCGTTCCTTGAAGAAATGAACCGTGCCGCCGTAGAGGTCGGGCGACGACACGATGTTGTCGCCGGCTTCGACCAGGGTCAGCACCGCGAGCGCGGTCGCGGCCTGACCGGAGGCGACGCCGAGCGCCGCCACGCCGCCTTCGAGCGCCGCCAGCCGGGTCTCGAACGCATCGACGGTGGGATTGGTCACGCGCGAATAGGTGAAGGCGATCTGCTCGAAGTTGATGATCTTGATCGCCGACGCCGTGTCGGGAAAATCGAACGAGGTCGATTGATAGATCGGCACGGTCGTCGCCGACGTCGAGGGATCGTGGCGGAAGCCGCCGCCGTGCAGCACAAGCGTGGCGGGTGACTTGGAAGCGGTCATGCGCGTTGCCTTTCGAGTCGGGTTCGTGGGCCGAGCTTTGTGGGTTCGGGATCTCAAGCGACGACGCGGGTTCGCTCGCGCTCGGCGCGCTCGAGCCGGACGACGTGCTCGGCCCAGCGCGCCGACCACTCGCGCAGTTCATTCTGAGTCAGCGGTGTGGGAACTTTCGACGTCTCATGCGCCGCGATATGGCGCGCGAGCGCGCGATAGACGTCGGCCTGCTCGGACAGCGGCGCGGCCTCGATGGTTGTCTTGCCAGAGAGCTCGGCCTGCGTCACGGTGAGCGAGCGCGCCACGTATTGCACAATCGGCGTCGAGGTGCGGGCGGCGAAGTCCTCGATGATCTCGCGCTGGAAGTCCGTGTTGATCGAATTGGCGATGACGCCACCGAGCAGGGCGCCGCCGGAGTTCGAGAACTTTTCGATGCCGCGAAAC
>Ga0182030_10005801_pt1 | contig 26146 bp, 30 predicted proteins | sample 812S3MmetaG_FD_121299 | JGI IMG/M metagenome (GOLD analysis project Ga0182030, IMG submission 121299) | Permafrost microbial communities from Stordalen Mire, Sweden - 812S3M metaG (Illumina Assembly) | ecosystem: Environmental > Terrestrial > Soil > Wetlands > Permafrost | place: Sweden...
CAGGGTAACTCTAGAATTTGGAGGGGCTTCTTCACCCGTCTTGAATTAACATTAGTTATTGAAGTTGGATTGCCCCTGATATCTCCGTGGTCTCTGCCACTGCTGCCTGTGCCTTGATCTAATTTGCAGCCTTTGCTTCCTCTCCCATTACTGCCCGCCTCGCTTTTCCTTCTACTGATTTCTTGGCTTCAACTTTCTTTGCTGCCTTTTTGGCCGACTTTGCCGCCTTTGGCGACCTCACTGCAGTCAAATCTTCTTCTTTGGCGGCTTGCATTGCTTCGGCGAGTGCTTCAGCTTTCCGCGCCGCCTGAACCCGGGCCCAGCGGCCTTCATAGTCAAGATATCCATCCTCAAATATAGCGCCTCCGTCATGTCCATCTTCACGCTCATCTACACGAATAAAGAGCCCAAGATCTAGCAAATACGACAGGAGTCCAAACCAAGCATAGTTATCTGCGTTTCCTAATGCTTCTTTGCTACTAGCTAGACGGAGAATTTCGTCGAATCCGTATGCCCCCAGCCCATTAGGAAGCTTCTTGTCATCGACTATAATCATTATCAGTGATGCGCACAAAGTTAAGCCGGAAGGAATTGTGCCATACTCCAGTCAAGCGCGCGAAATGGGAAGTGTATCAACTTCAGGATTGGTTAATAATTGTATATTTTTAAAGGTAGTAGAATAGTGCCTACCTCATGGAGAATGATGAAGCCTACTGCTTCGTTGGAATTCCCGAAAAAGTCAACATTATCTATGCTATCTTTGCGCTCGTCCTCGGACATGTCGGAGATCACCCTCGTCTTGCCTTTCGCTGGCCTTAGAAGCGGAGTGCAAATCTGTGTGGGATGTTAATGAGTTGATTCTCTTGAATAATAAACTAATAAGCATAAGGGAAAACTAGCTAGCTGGCAGAATATTGGAGAGTCTTTGAACTGACCATCCATGACACTCTTTCTAGCCCCATAAGTGGATGGAAGCGACAATAAAGGGGGGTAAAGGACACTTACACTAATCGTAGCTCGAAGACTGGGTTGGTCTTTGAAATTTTCGATCAGCCAAGGCAACTTTTCAAGCTGCCAATTCATCCTCTCCTGGTCGAGCATCGCGCCCTTCCCGTCAGTCACACTATAAGAAAACCCCGCGATACTGTTGCCGTAGAGATCGCAGCCTCGCGTCTTCATCACATTACCATTAAGCAAATCCTGTAGAATTTTGCCTTGCCGTCGTTTTCGCTTCGAATTGGGAACGCCATTGGGCTCAATTATTTCAGCATCTAAGTCCGACATTGGTCGCCAGCGTTTCACTCCGTCATTGTCACAGTAGAAGCGGACATTTGAAGAAGGGCGATCTTCTATTTCCCGCAGTGATACAATGGATTTCATGACGTCTAAACGGATGAGTATCAAGGAGATAGTCTTGAGTAGTCACATCACATACAAATTACTTGATCAAGAGCTTGTATGTCCGTATCTGATTCCTCACTTAGTGGCTCGTGTCGAGAAGACAGAACCTGTCTCGATGGAATTGTTGTTTTGAAAATATTTTCGAAATATGTCGATTGCCGTCCCTCTGTAACAGTATCCAGCTTTTTAACTGCGCTGCGAGCCATTGCTAAAGCCTCAATTAGACCTTTTCTGAAGAGCGGTCTTCGCTGACAGGATTGATCCACCCAATATGTCAGTGACATGGGCTCGGGGGTTCGTGCAGACAGGGGGCAAAATACGTCAAAATACACGAGTAGCGAGAGGCCAGAAATAATACGCATATTGTAATTTGGAGGCGGAAAAGGGAGTTAACCGCAGAAATCAAACTGGATTGAGGACAGTTAATGATACCTAAGTTCACTAACAGAGCATCGTACTGCGCTAGCTTCTAAGGGGGCTCTTGCTTCCTTCGCTTCTAATAATAGGCAAGCAATCCTCCACAGCCACAATCCTGCGCCGCATTAGCGATTGTTCTCGATCTTGGAACCCATTCACTAGAGCTAAAGAAATCTAGTTGAATGACACTTTTCATCCAGCAGGAATGAGCTATGACAAATCAGGGCCCGGACGGCGCATAAATTGATTATTGGTACATGGTCCTTCTGGTGCTCCACATTGGTGACCAAGCACGTGACCTCTCTAATTGAATTGTGAAAGCTGCAAGAAATCATGAGCAGGGGTATGGGCCATCCCGCTGGCCTTCGATGGGCATATCTATATGCCTGTAGCTATAGCTAGTGTGATCTTTGGCTGCTGTGCAGTCTCTGGCTTGTTCTAGTATATAGGTTCTATATCTATTCAAATAAGAAGATGGTAATATTATGTATGTAATTATGTGACTTATTAGCTGACTTGTTATGTGACTTGGAGCCAATTGGATCTCTTTGTTTATTTTTTGGATGTGTATTTGATTGATCGAAATTGGCCAATTAGATTTCTTTATTTCAAAACTTAAGTCACTTGATTGGCTGAATTTGATCAATCAGATTGCTCTATTGAAATGTCTAAACTTTTACTTTGTTAGTTAGAAACCTTCTTATTCGTACCTTATATCGAAGGCAAATCACGAGAAGATGAAAATAGAAAAGATTAGAAAAAAAACATGTGAGGTAATACTAAACTGAATCCTGCCTACATTCCAAGCTTTTTCAAAGTAATTTTTGGTTGTATTGTAATATTCCAAAAATGGAATTCTTCAACTAAGCAAGTACCCTTTCAAAGCAGTGAATCATCCCCCCTTTCTCCCATATACTTCTTCTTTACCTCCTCCCCTTCCTCCACACTATCGAGATACCTCTTAAACCCTTCACTCATCTCAACCACCTTTTCAAAATGATCCTGCCTCAACTCAATCTCCAGTCCCACGCCCTCGACCTCCCCATCTCTCCCCTTGCCACTCACCAACCTCTTCTTCTGCGCAACCGTAGCCTCATACTCCGCCAACGCCACCGCCGTCTGAAACGCGTTTCGGATCTCCCTCCCATTCCACTCTATCCCCTCTAATACATCATCACTCAACACGAACCTTTTCGCGCCCGCACGAACCACAATCTCTCCCGCGCGTTCATTTTCCAATTTGTCGAAGAATTGGCGCCAGATACGTTTGCGTCCTTCTTTATCCAAGGGTTTATACCCGATGTACACGTGAATTCTGGAGAAAAATGCGGGGTCGAAATGACCGACTCGGTTAGTAGTCAAGAACAAAATACCACGATAATACTCCATTGCTCGCAAGAAAACAGAAACAAGACCGTTGCGCGTAAGTTCGTTGGGAGAGCGACGCTCCAGATAAACATCCGCTTCATCGATGAGCATCACAGCGCCCCAGATCTCAGCTAGCTTGAACCATTTCGAAAGCGCTTCCTCAACATCGTACTCGGTGGTGCCGATATCGCCACATGTCAGTGAAAGCAGGGGTCGGGACGTAAATTCAGCAACGCATTCAGCGGTAAATGTCTTTCCGGCTCCGGGAGGGCCATGCAGCAGGAAGATCTGCCCCTCGCCTTTATTGGGGATGGGGTCTGCGGACCAAGTGCTTTCGGCCTTCACAGCGCCGGCTTTGCGCTTAGAACTGGTGTATTTGTGGACCAGGGCTTTGATCAGCTCTTGTTTATCGGAAGGAAGAACGAGATTCTCGATTGCTTCGGTTTTGATCTTGGGTTCTTGGCAGTAGTCAACGTCGAGGGCTTGCCATTTCTTGGACTTGAGATCGAAGCCCATGATACGACGGGGTAGTAGGAAGTATCGGTGAAGGGAGGTGGAACCGTCATCGTTGATAATGGATAGATCGGGCGTCTCGGCGGGGTCGATATTTTCGTATGCAGCCCAGCCAGTACTTCCAGAGGCCGCTCGGCGGGTTTCAGTACATTCGTCGCAGTTGCAATCATAGTGGAGATTGGCCAGAATACCAGAGCTGTCATCATCAACGCCGAGGGTAGGTGCTGGGTGAACATCGGTATCGCTATAGTCAGCGTAAGTGTAAAATGAGCCTTGATCCACAATCACACGTCCGGCGTGGTACCGCCTTGGTTTCTTATTCGCAGCCATACTGAATCCCTTGTAATCCATTTGCTTCCCCAGTAACATGCTATAGAACTTCTGTCCGCGAGCTTCAAGTGTTTTGCGAGGCGAGAGATCGGGCGTGTTGTCGAGGAACTCGGCAGGAATGACTTTGAGAGACGTGATTTCGCGCTCACCCTCGAATGGAGCAATGGTCACTTCGCGTTGGCGTCTTCCGACTTTGATGCCATTGTAGTCTAGGTACCACATCATGACCTTCAGTGGCATTGGTCTTCCGTATTCTCGCTTTTCGGTAACGGAGGCACAAGATTGCACCACGAAACCACCGCGCTGCTCATCAATTTCGGCATAGACATCCTTCCCTGGCTTGAATAGCATCCAGAGCATCTCGAAAGTAGCGACTGGAGTTGGCTTCTGGTATCTCGCATCCTCTTCCAAAATCTTGTCTCCCAGATTGTCCGCTAGATACTTGAGCAGCACGCTGATATGGTGGCAAGTTTCAGCATCGCCGCAATCGTCACGATACTCTTGTAGCTCCTTACGGTAATGAACCAAGATGGAAAGGGGCTCTTTAATCGTGATTGTGTCCCCAAGTAGCGATTGACCCGGGTAGTACTGAACAATTGAACGCAGAGCCTTGATCAGGTGCTCGGAATGAATGACCAGTTCCTTCTCAGCCAGTTCCCGTTCATCAAATTCCTTCTTGCTCTCATCCTTGCCATCATCGCTGTCCTTCTTCTCTATGCCTCGGCCGCGCTTGTAGATGGTGGGAAACCAAACAGTGACGGAATAGAGGACTTCGAGAATTGGGACCTCGCCATTGCTGTAGACAACTTTCTTCAGCTTGTATGGCGCTTCCAGAATTTTGGTTCCCTTGAGTGTCCCTAGTTGGGTCAGCCAGGTTGTAGGTAGAAAATATTCTTGGGGGGCAAACCATCATAATCTTTGTATTGAACTTTGTAAAGGATCTCAGGAGCTTTAGTAGGCTCTTCCTCTTTCTCGGACCCACTGGAGACGGGAGTGGGAATGACTTCGCTACCCGTTTTGACGACTACATACTCCTTCCCGTCGTCACTGGAGGCACTCTTTGGGGTCGAAGGAGCCATATTTGCGACGTGACTAGGATTTGAACGAGGTGCTGGATAATTGAAAAGAGATTTCAGTCGATTTCCCTGAATGTCAACTCGATAAAGTAGAAGGTGTGAATGAAGATTTCCGTTCCCAGATGGGGGACGAGCGGACTCTTATACTATTCCAGGGTGAATGCCTGCCTTGCAGGAACGCCAACAATCATCCTAATTATCAACATAAAACATGAGGCGAAGAAAGCTACTAGGTTCTTGATTGGGAGCGGTATGCAGGCCGTTGGAGTCACCGAGTAAGCTGAGCTTAAAAGTGGGGCTGACGCCTAAACGACCCCACGCTGTCATTGACCAGCTCGTAAGATAACCTCGTCGATTGGCTATTTTTGGAGAAGCCCTGAGAGGCACATGAACGTACATGAAGATTCCTAGCGGTGAAGAGAGCGAAAAAAAGCTGTGTGCCTGTTGGGCCGTGCTGGTGGCGTCCAATCGAAACACGAGTATATTGCATCCTTCCGTGATCCCCAATATCAGCCTTAAACTGGTACCATGCGACGTTCCAAAATAAGCTGAAGAACCATGAGGCAGTCTTATGCCTTTGACAAAGGGCTAGGTGGAGGTTCTTGCATTTGGCTCTCAAAATAATCCTACAAGCCGTATATCTTTTGCAACGCCATCAATGCAACACTTTTATACATCCTTATATCCATCCTTAATACTGCCCTATATTCCTCTATCCTGTCCTTTCAACTTTGTTCAATTTCCTGGCTGTCGCAATCTACCACATGTTAATGCCAATCCATCTCGGCCCCGATTGGAAAACATACCTGACTCCTGGTTCGCTGGCCTCGAGCAGGTAGACCCATCGCATGCCTTCTGCCACGATAACTCCCCATATCCCTCAATCGTCTGATATTATCCCGCAAACTCCTCCTCAAGTCGTTCTCGATGGACATGGATGAAAGCTCTGCTGTGAGTGCGCTGATGGTTTTGTTGGGTATCGAGCCGACTTTCGCGCCAGGAAAAATATGAAACTTCGCAAGTATTCGGGAAGAATGCTGATTGCCGATTCCGTAGAAGGTCTCGAGAGATTTCTAGAGCTGTGTTAGCAGCACAATAAGGGAGGGTATGCAGGCAGGAGCGTACCTTGAGCAACCTGCTTTCGGCGAAGTTGGTCCCTAGAATAAACACCTTTGACAATCAGCATAGATTCCAGTACCACATATAATTTCCAGTACCTACCATTATGGCGATATTCAATCAATTGACTCTAGGGAAGGAGGCGCAATGGACAAGGGAGTTGAGATTCTTGAGATGTCGTTGAAATCTAAAAAGCACAGACCATCTCAGCACGTGATGCTAACGCTAACGTTCTCGACACCTTTCCGAAACAGCTTCCCCTCCTCTTCTGTCTGACACGAAGGATCACAATCCTCTGCAGCACCTCGCAACCTTGCACAACTTCCAATTGATCACCAGAATCTTCATCATGTATCGATCGTTAGCCTCAGTGCTACTGATCATCACCATCGCCTTTGCTTTCTTCGCGCAGGCCACCGAAGCTGTCAAAGGTCCCAAGATCACCCACAAAGTCTACTTTGACATCAGTCATGGCGAGAAACCCATTGGCCGCATTGTGATGGGTCTTTACGGCAAGACTGTACCAAAGACTGTGGAGAATTTCAGGGTTTTGGCTGTTGGTTCTGAAGGTTATGGATATAAAGGATCTAAGTTCCACCGTGTCATCAAGGACTTTATGATCCAAGGAGGTGACTTTACTAAGGGTGATGGCACTGGCGGAAAGTCAAGTAAGTATACTGCGGATGCGCTGATTCAATCAATTGCTAAGGGTCAATAGTCTATGGCGCCAAGTTCGAGGACGAGAACTTTAAGTTGAAGCACTCCAAGGTCGGTCTCCTCAGCATGGCCAACGCTGGAAAGGACACCAATGGCTCGCAATTCTTCATCACAACCTCGACTCCAGGGTAAGGGACTTTCCCCCATTCCGAATGTTTGTTCTAACCATGTTCTAGTCATCTCAATGGAAAGCACGTCGTGTTCGGTGAAGTCCTCGAGGGCTATGACATCGTTGATATTATCCAGAACGTACCAAAGAACCCAGGAGACAAACCAGTAGATGAGGTGACGATCACAGACAGCGGAGAGCTTCCAGTACCAGAAGAAGGTATCCACGTGGAACTATAAAGTACTTTCTTTCCTGCTTTTTTCGTCGTGTTGGTGGCCTCGCTGATACCTCTGCCCCGTACAGTTCCTCTGTACGGACAAGCCGAATGGGCGAAGCCAGAATACGCAGAACCGGAAGAGACAACAACTCCCACGACGCCCGCCGTACCTACTTCGATTACTACTCCCCCCGCAGTGGTACCTCCTGTCTTACATGACGACTTCTCGGCGGAAGGATGGAGCGTATTGGAGAAGGGACTTTTCTTGGCTGTTATTTTGGGATGCATCGCTGTATATCTGCGCATGAGCAACAAAAAGGACAAACGATTTCGGGAAAAAAGCATGGTGTGATATATAGACTTTATAGCATTTTGGACTTTCATCTATCATATTCTCCACCAACGCTCCCCTGTTGCGACTATAGATTCTGAATTACGCTTCTCAACTGATATTGGGTACAACATGCAACGAATGCGCGATTGAGCTCAAATATATATCAAGCGCTGTCGTAGTTCTATCTGGCCGTGCCTGTCGCAGAAGGCCATGGTCACGTGGCATACCCCTGTTTCCTCAACTAATGAGGTTAAAGCATCAATGAGGGTATATCTGTCCACAAGTACCTTTGATATGAGGTGAGCCCACCCTCTATTGCGTGCCTCTCATTACCATAATATTTTTAAGCTCATAGGATATCATATGATTAGATGATATATCCGAGGCCATGCCATTGTCAGAAGCATTTTGAGCTTACCTATTACCAACCGTTAGGTACTTGACCTAGCGGCATCAGGTTCCTGGATAATGTCTGTAGCCCCGGATAATCCCAATACAGAGAGAAAACATTTGGAGGATATCACTGCGGCGGAGCCAATTGAACTTGAAGTCATATCAGATAAGCCCAAGGTAGATCCAAAGAATTCCCAGCAGAACGAGGAGGTTAATGTCCCTGCGCCCGAAGAATCCCAATATCTCGAGGGATGGAGACTCTATTACTTGACCGCTGGGTAAGCCCCACCCTTCCAAAAGTCGATATTACCCTAAAACCGCACCAGGTTATGTCTCAGTCTCTTGCTCTCTACCTTGGAGACCACCATCGTCAGCACATCTCTAGTCTCCATCACCAATGCCCTCCAAGGTTTCGAAAACAGAGACTGGGTCGTTACATCCTACCTCCTGACATACACTGGTACACTCTCCTCCCTTTTTGAAGATTCTTATCTCATTCAGCCCAGGATTCCTCGTCATCTACGCCAAACTCAGTGATATATTCGGCTCCAAATTCATGATGTTACTAGCCCTACTAATCTTCACCGTCTTCTCCATTGCCTGCGGAGCAGCTACCGGAATGACTGAGCTGTGTGTACCCTTCCCCCTAGTACCCAAACGCAGTACTGACAGAAATAGCATCATCCTCCGCGCATTTCAAGGTTTAGGTGGTTCCGGCATCTACTCAATGGTAGGCGTCGTATCTGTAGCCGTTATCCCACCCCTCAAATTTGGGAAATACATGGCGATAATTTCGTCCGTGTTTGCTATTGCTAGTGTGTTGGGTCCTCTGTTAGGAGGAGCGATTAATGATCACTCGACGTGGAGATGGGTGTTTCTCCTAAAGTACGTTTTCCTTCCCCTCTTCCCTTTCCCGTTTCTCAACCCTATGCATCAGCTGATTATGGGTAAATAAAGTGCACCAGCAGGCGCCTCTGCCACCGCCCTAATAATATTCTTCCTCCCCTCCACCTTCACGACTACGCCCCAAACGCTCCTCGCGCGTCTCCGTTCCCGCTTCACACTCACCTCCTTCTATCGTCTAGATCTCCTAGGCGCCGCTCTTATGCTCGTAGCCTCCATCCTCCTCGTCTACGCTCTTGAAGAAGCGGGTACACAATATGGGTGGGGTAGCGTGCAGATCGTGGCGCCGCTTGTGATTGCGGTTGTCTGTTGGGGCGCGTTTGTGCAGTATGAGATTTTGTTGGAAAAGGGAAAAGTGGGAAAGAGGAATGAGGGTGGGAGTAGGGGTGCGGAGCCGATTTTTCCAATGCGGTTATTGAAGGGGAGGGTATTGGTAGGGATGCTATTGTTTGTTTGCCCTTCACTTTCCCCTCTGCTCAATTCTTTAATGATGGAGTATTGGTGAGCTAATAAATCCCAGAAACGCATTTCTAACAGGCTTCCCTTTCGTCTCCATAGTCATAACCCTCCCTCAACGCTACCAAGCCATCAACTCCGCATCCCCCACCCGCGCGGGCCTCCTACTCCTCCCGCTCCTCCTCACCTCCCCCTTCTCATCCGGCATCTCCGGCCTCCTAATAACCAACAAGCGCCTCCGCATCCCACCCTTCTACCTCATCCTCTTAGGTTCAATCCTCCAATTCCTAGGCATAGGCCTCATGTGTTCCCTCCCCAACTCCCTCACCATCCACCCTATCGAATACCTCTACGAAGCCATCATGGGTCTAGGATTCGGGTTCGTCTTAACCTCACTCCTGACTTTAATCCCGGTTGTGGTTGATAAAAAACATCTGCCTGTAATCCTTGGCGCGGTTACGCAGGTCAGGGTCCTGGGGGGAACAATCGGGGTCGCAATCTGTACGACGGTTTTAAATAGTTATGTGAAGCGCTACTTGGGGGAAGAGTTGGATGAAGGGGAAATTCTGGCGATAGCTGAGAGTTTGAAAAATATTAATGCATTGAGTGCGGCGAAGCAACTTTTTGTGAGGGAGACGTTTGCGAGGGCGTATAAGAGGCAGTTGTGGGTCTTGTTGGGGTTTAGTGGCGCGGTATTGGTGAGTTGTGGGCTGATTTGGGAGAGGGTGCCGCGGAGAGTGGACGTTGTTGAGATAAATGAAGAAATTGAGGAGGGGCGGGTATAGAGTTGATTGTCTCGGGAGCTTCAGTATGTGAGGTTTTTTATAATAGTGGACTGGAAATAGGAGTATATAGCTTAATACAGTCGAAAGACTTTTTTCACATTCGTGTATCCTCCTAGGTGTCATCTTACTGTTGGCGGCGCAACGTGTGACGTGATGGCCAGCGGAAATTTGGTGATCTGATGACAGGAAACAAAAAATGGACATCGTCCTTTCTGGGGTGGTAGCTGAGGATGAAGTTACAGCGATATACTGTCTCGAACAGATCTATATTCTGGAAATTTTTGCGATAGAGAAGGTCCATTGATCACAGCCAGCGGCATAACAACTGCGGAATATGGGCCAGAACGGTTCGAATCTAACAACTGCACTTCGCGGCATCACTCCAATTTAGAACATCTCTATCCACTCACCGCATTGATGATAACTTTGCTCTTGTCTATCTACACGAACTTAAGTCTCGAGTGAACTAGTCAGATCATCTTGCGAAGCTGGAAAGTAGCTATGCTATTAAGCTCTTTTCTGGGTAAACACAACCTTCTCAGACTCTACGTAGAGTTGTGGGTTTACACACCCGGAGCCCGTCATTTCAGTGATTATGGTGATGAGCCCGCGGGGTATAGGTTGGCTGGAAGGTGGTTGGAGTCGCGCTGCACAAGTACTTCTATGAAGAAGTTAATAGCTATCGGTTTCATCTCATCCCATCTTTCTAACATTCCTTATCTCGAACAGACCGGAAAGCTTCCTCTCGTCTAATCGTTCAAAGATATCTCGTTTTGAAATACCCAAATTAGTTTAGATCCATAGCATTCTCGTTTCCTCCACCCTCCACCACCGTCCCCCCTACCAGCACTCTGCCCGTCCACCCCGTAGCAGATGGCCACCGCCATGCTTGCAACTCCCAAGCCGGTATCTCCGCCTGAGCATCTTTCGTCAAGGACAGTCAATGATAATTAGCTGATTTTGTCGATACCCTCAAGGCTCGTGGAGACGAGGATATCTCGAAAGCTCGTCGATCTGCGGCTATGGAGCATCGCCACGCCTTGGGTTTGAAGATAAGGGAGTAGTACACACCTGGTAATATCACTACGGTGGCTGGTTTCAACCATAGTGTATAAGACCCGAGAGTAATGAGCACATCTCTTAGATTGATCTGCTTCCCGCTGACACTGACCGCTGTTCCCTTCCTCTTCCCATATGCCTTCCTCCAGCCCCAAACTAAATCACCATCAAGATGAGTACGACTTCATAAATGTTTCTGGTACTGAAAGCCATGTGCCCGCGAAACGTTTCTTTCTCCAGAGAGGCGGATTTTGAATCCCGCAGATTGGATGTAGATTGAACTAACCATATTTATCGACCTGCTGAAGCACGAATATGTTCCATTTTTGTTTTCAATCTTTCAAATGCAAGCGATACTCCTTTGACCTCAGGGTCGACTTCTTCAAAACTACACAATAAGATTAGCTTTTAAATCAGTAACGAACATCACCAGCTGGCGAATTTAATTCCGTGTCGAGGCATTCGTTGTCGCAAAGGGGATTCGGGGAACGTACAAGAAAACAGCCAAGTGGCCCCCTTGCCCCCTCTTTTCTTTGTACTGTACTTGTTCATTTTTGTACCCTTACAGCCTTTGATATCCCAAAAGAACAAGATCGCCAGCAATGCCTTGTGCTAATAACATCTCTGCGAAGTCTGCGCCGTTTTGCAACAGCGGAAGAAAACGGCCAGAAACACTCTTGATAATATACAGGAATAACCTAGCATGAAAAGATTCTGCGGCTAAACCTTTCGCCTCACTAAAGCCCAATGTTGTTGCCATTAGTGTTTCTTCCCCCCGATTACCGTCCATTCCCTTGTACAATGCTATAAATAAGGAATTAGTCTTTTTCAGGGTTAAGTGATGGTTGTGAACTTGCCCTTCAATGGATATTTTCCGTTGCCTTTTCCGCCTTGAAATCTTACAAGCTTCTCTAAACTCTCCTCAGTCAGGTCTGTCCATCTCCTTGCAAGACCAGAAGCACCAGGCATCCCTCGAAGAATATCCCACAGCTCTCTGGGCGCTTGGAGGTCGCGTTGCCATTCTTCGAAATGGTTCTGGAGTACATCATAATCAATCGTTGGCAGCAGCAGGCTTGTAGCCGCTCTGGTTAGAATTTTCCATTCATGTTCATTGCCTGCCTGAGATAGTTCCAAAGCGAGTCGACTTACCTCGTCGGTTCTAACTTCCTGGCTTTCTACGCCAGTGTGAGAAGGACCTAAATACCAGCCTAGAAAGAGCTTTTGCATCGCATCAAGTAGATTTTCCTCGCGAGGAGTGAGACTTGGCCGTTTAATCAAAGCTCTAAGATCTGAGCTCCACATAAAGTCATCCCATATGATATTTAAGGGAGGGCATAGCCATCTTTGAAGTATCTCACCATGTTTAGTAGCAGCAACAAGGTTTGGGTCATCACGTGGGACAAGTTCGCACCGAAGAAAACCTATGGCATGTCATTACGAGTTTCAATGGTAAAGATAACCGGGGACTTTAATAAAAAGGGGGGTTCAAATTAACTCACTGGATCTGTAATAGAATCTCTGAAAACGATGTGCTTGTGCCTCCGTGAGTAGACCAGGCTTTCCGTCACGTGTTGCTTGGTACATTTCACGTCTTATGATATAATCGTTGCCGTAATCGTTGAGTAGCTCGAGGTAGTAACCTCCTCCAGGGAATTTGGAATTAGCAGCAGAACTTGATGGAGCTTCTTTTACAACCTTGCTAAGATGTAAGCTTCGTTTGTTTCTGGGATCGTGACCGAAACAGCAAACACATACCCATTCGTCAGATCTAACGCCTGTTGTCAAAAGTGCCAAGATCAATACCCATAATTGATGCAAGGCAATCATTCTGAGAAGATGGTATTCGTGTTGGAATTTTTGAAAAGTTTTGTGTTGTTGTATGAGCTCCTGAAGATGTGAATTCCGCCGAGTACAGGTTACAGTCTTCTGAGTTTACTCGACTACTTATAAGTGTAAGTTTTGCACCGAACTGGTTAATTTTCGCGAGGAAACTAGGGAGCAAAGGACGACAAGGCGCAGCAACACTGTATCTTGCTTAAATTACTCTTCATATCTATCTAGCGCATCCTTTAGTTAAACGCTTCCTGGCGAATTGCGGATTTACCCTTTGGCTGTTTTAACATGTAACTTCGCCATCCATTGTGCGATATAGGATCAAATCCTTTGAAATCCGCCGCGAAGTCGATTCGATGAAAGTTATGGCGGAGCATCGATTGATCTTGCTATAGCTTGACATACCTTGGTGTTTATAACCTACCTTCATCGGGAGACTATCGTGTGATAAAGCATCTAATCGTGTAGAACCCGCTACCGAGCTACTTTTCTTGATCGGGATAGTGGCAGGTTCCTGCTGATTGTCTATATGTTATAAACGTCGAAATAAAGCCTTATGACCGCCCTTCACAATTTGCTCGTCTAGAATCATTGTTCGCGTTTTTTATGTTGAACCGTCTGCGCTTATGAACAGGACAAACGTCTCTTCCCCTCCCTCGTTGAATATCACATGCACAGAATACTTTTTCTGCTTGAGTGTTGTGATATAGTAGATCTAGACGAATTAAACGTTCCCAAAGTATCGTATAACTTCAAGAAAGACTTGTGTACCATGTTTTCATTTAGGACTTCCGCGACTTGGTAAAGGTCCAAAACCGACTCCTAGATTTCATTATGTCGGATTTTGGATTTCAAATGCTTCTGTTACATCATTTGCGGGAAAGATGTGGCTAGAATTTTGGGCATTATGTCAATAAAGCAACGCAAAGATTGCTGTAATGAACTAGCAAACTTCAGTCAGGGTTGCTAGTCCTTCACTTGGAAGCATTTGTGTAATGGAATTCTACTCGCTAGTCAAGATGCCCCAGAGCTTGCGCTCACCCCAAGAGCATTGAGAAGAATTATTTGAATAAGACTCCAAGCCTTTCAAGTCGCGACTTCCGGATTGAACGAGAGTATAAAAGGGTGGCGCAGCATACGCGATCCTTTCGCAGATCCCAGCGTCGGAAGAACTTGTCCCTATAGTACACTATTAGTGCATTAGTTGGATTTCGTGTTCTTATTAAAGATATATATAGTTTAGATAGATAGACACTAGACATAATTGTAGCTAATAGATTCGCTTGCTTAAGCTTAAGATTAAATTTAAGCTCTATATCTTAAAATTATCGCCGTCTAGTTCTAGCACTTCGCTTTGCCTACCTAAATAGGTATAGACTAGGTACGTAATTGGGGATTATCATCACGTGAAACTTCATGCCTCGGGATGACCAGGAAGATGATAGATTGCTGGGACATTCTATAATGAAGCTCTTTGCACTTGGTTCTTAGCAGCCGGGTGGGTTGACTCTGTGCACGTCTCTGCTTCAAACTTATTTTCTCGATGACTGGGCCAAACCCGAGAAGCCGGTGCTTATGGTTTATTGACTTTTCACACAAATGAAGCGACAGTCGGGGAAACTTCTGCATATGAAGGTAGGTGGAAACGTATGAAAAATACTAGTAATGAAGGCTTGCTGTTGGATCCTTCACTTTTCTTAAGGAGCTTTGTTCGAGTCCACCAATATGTTTACGTACAGAAGACGTTCAAAAAGGGGGCTATAATTAGTGCCGCTCCTGCTTCCCAGCGACGGTTATCGCCCTCCCACAAGCACTTCAAATTGGAATCTTTACGTAAGATTTAAGAAAGCTTCGTAGAGAAAACGCTTTATATTTTAAGCCTGCAATATGTGAAGCGCGAAGCCACAACTTCCTTCCTTCTCTTGGATCCATCGATCTTTTCAACTGTGCTCACGCACCACGTTTTATTATGTACGGATTGCCAGCGGGTAGCAGCCAAGCTAGAATTATCTAGTATAAGATGTCGAATTATCCTGCATGTAACAGAGACCAGTATCAGGAATATTCAGATCTTGAGGTTTTGCAAATTCTATTATGTGGCTTTCAGTTTTTATCAACTTCGCTTTTCTATCGGTGCCGATCGTAGCCCTAGTTCCTGCCCCTCCCCTGACCTCTCATCCTTCCGCCAACTCTTCAGCTACCGGCACAGTCGATCTTTAACATAGAGTCAGCAGTGAGCACCGTGAATACTAGTAGGAAACATTTTATTCCCAAAACTAATGAGCTAACAGAGGATTTCCTTTGGCAGCGAGGAGTCTGGCGTGGGCCTAGGCACCAAGGTGTTCCATATTATGCTTGATGATCTCAACTCTCGACCATTACCTGCAACAAAACAAAACTTATACCACAGCGTTTTCCCCCAGATTCTCACAGTCTTTCAGAAAGACAAGGGCATTACTCCTCTCTCTGGATTGCATTTTCAGACCTTGTACCAAGCAGGCTTCAACGGCACGAGAATCAATGCTCCCTCGCAAGCATCAGAATGTATAGCAAAATGTATAAACCAAATAACTAAAAGATAGGTATTGATTGTCGACCAAAATAGCGAGGTATATATTCATACCAGAATGATATCTCGAATGTTAACCCAGAGATTGGCTACAGCTCGCCCACATTATTCACCAAAACACTCCTCAGAACATCCTTAATTTTGCAGAAAATGAGCATAAGGGATACAAGCCAAGTGTAAGATCACAGCGTCATTGCTCTGCTCACAACAGTCAATACTAACGCCCAGCTTATAATCAAGTTCACTGACTTACAGAGTCTAGCAGTTCGAGCAGTCACTCAGCAAATGACCACTTCTAATTTCATTTACATGATGATCATTATGATTATTATTATTTAAATAATAGATATCAAATTTTATAATTTATATATTATATAGAAATGTCTTTAATTAACTATAGTAATATAAATAAACAAATTTAAACAAATGAAATAAAAAGAAAAGAGTAAAAAAAAGATTAAAATAATTAAAAAAATCTATTTTTATAGTATACTTATAAATAAATAAATTATAATTAATTAGATTTAAAAACATAAAAAATTATAGTTAAAAACCCATTTAGATAGAATAATCAAAACTTTATAGTGATTTAGATAGCTTAGTATTTTATAACTTAATCAATCAATCTACCTTTATAATAGTGTCGCAATGTTTTTAATATACTTCGAACCGCTAGAAGCTAATGAGAAATGATCTAGCAAGTCTATCTACGATAAAATGAGGTGCACTAAAGTAGAAGAAATCAAAATGGGCCACGCTTTACACGCTTCGAACCGAACGGTTTGAGAAACATTCCATGTCTTCCAATTTCCTGCCAAGTACAGCCTAACCCATCCTAATCGCGAGGGCAACAGCAGCCAAAAGGGTCATCGCCAGTGCGCTGTTCGAAACCGCTACAGAAGCCGCACCGGACTTTGAACTGGTCGGGGTTGATGCACTTCCAGTAGAACTCATGGTGGACCCAGCAGACGCAGTGCTCGTGCCCGCGCCCGCCGCTGCCAAAGTCGCTTGTCCAAAGTCAGCCTTCAGCTGCTCGCACCACAAGCCAACGGTGCTGAAATCCGCCGTCGTCTTGCCGGCATCCAGATTGATGGTATCCATGTTCGAGGTAGCGGCTTGGGTAACGTGGAAGTTGGAGATCCGGAAGCCGTCAGAGAGAATTCCGTTCGTTGTGCCCCACCAGTAGAGAGCGGGCGCGCTGGCATCCGCGAGCTTGTAGTCGGAAATAGTGAGCGTCGTGTTGTTGGTGACAGTGACCATTCCTCCCAGGCCGCCGTCGAGAGAGGAAAGGGTTCCCGTCCAGCCGAGCTTTTGAGTCGTTGCGCTTTGCGCTGTTGTGAGGCAGATAACCCCCAGACCGAGGAGTGAAATCGCGGACTTCAACAAGAATGCCATTGTGAGGAATAAGTACCAAGAGTGATATATCTTGTTCAAGGAGGAGTGATAAATTCTCTTCGGCGAGTTAAGGGGGCGAATTGATACCTGAAGTGTGGAAGTTACTTGTACAAAGAAAGACTTGGGGACTTGATGGGCAACGGGCTGTTTTTATATCTTTTGAATTCTTTTGCATATAACTCTCTACTTGATCACTTCCCCTGATGTGGAATTGGAATAAAGTACTGAGGGAACGGCAAGGCCCGCCAACGGGTAAAAGGCCGACAACGCTCGGGCCATTCCCTGCACGACAACACCCTCTCGAACGGATTCCAAATCCAATCTCGGAAAAACTGACCAAACAGACTCCAAAGATCGGAATGATTCCTCATGATCCCTAAATAGGACGGAGCTTTCATATGCTTTCCCCCTGCATAAACGCTGCAGATCGCGATGATTCCACACCTTATAGTGCTCACTGCACCAAGTACCAAAACTAGAAGGTAGGTTATTCTTCATTGCTAACCGCCGCTTACATCTCACCTTTCATTCAAGATTATCATCTCCAGCTTCGTTCCTTTCATCCTGGGCTTTGCATTCAGACGAGAGTCCGAAACAGATTCCATGCGGCTAAGTACATTTCCTTGAATATTCTAGTATGTAATCATTTAATCACTTATCTTCGGTCAAGAAGAATGAAGTTCATTGAAAGATACGCTCAACTATAATTCACAAGTTCTGCGCCCTCGATTTCCATGTTCGCCCACATCCTGACATCCTCACATCAACTCAGCTCCCTGTTCAGATTCTCTCCTCTACCATCTTCTTCCTGCAATTATCCAATTCCTTTCAGACTGCTATAATTTATCAATTCAAGATGCGTCATCCAGTGATAGAAGACCAATACACTGTTGCGAGGGTATATTTTGTATGCATTATTGGACTTTTGCTCATCGAGTCTCTCATCCATCTTCCATCATATTTTCGCCTTCTACGAACACGAGGTGAGTTCGAGAACCATTGAAGATGCGCCAAATCCTGACTTATTTTTCAGGTCAACCACCCATTAATTCACCATCTCACTATTCGACGCCGTATACCGTCCTGCACAGACTCATAACTCGCCCTAGCCTGGTCCCCTTCTTGACCAACCACCATATCCCCAATATACTCCGCTTTCTTGCCATCGCTGGTCTCAATATCCTCTTCGGTTACAACAGCATTGAATATAGCACGGACTACAAATTATACGGCTGGCTGACCATTTCGAATGCCGGAGTCGCCCTCCTTCTTGCAGCACGCTCGAACCTCTTTAGTCTAGTTCTGTGCATCCCTAGCTCAACCCTCCTCATCTACCATCGCTTTATCGGCCTCTCTACCTTTGTCCACGCAACTCTCCATTTCGTTCTAAACATCCGTCATGATGTCCTTACGAGTCAGCTTGTCTACGCCGTGACGGCCACTCGGATCAGGGTGGGAATCATGGCATGGTTGGCTCTAGCTATTCTCTTCACAACCAGTCTGCCATTTGTGCGCCGACGCTTCTTCGAAGTATTCTACTATGCGCATTTCCTCTTCTTTGTCTTTGTCGTGGGAGCGCTCATCCACACTACAAACGGACCTGAATTTCTTCTTCCCGGACTTGGTCTCTGGGCAGCTGATCGCCTCATCCGATTTTGGCACAACTTTCGAAGTGTGGAGATCAAAGAAAGTACATGGAATGAAGGTGGTGTGACGAAGTTCAAAGTGGAAGGCATGCGGAGTGTTAGACCTGGTCAAATCGTGTGGGTTCAGATCCCTGGAATCTCGTGGTTGAATTGGCATCCTTTCTCTATTGCTTCTGGACCTGGAGAGGATACCACAGTTGCTATCAGGGGACTCGGGGGCTTTACGAAGAAAGTACAACGGCTTGATGAGGCTTCTGGTGGTGCAGAGAACAAGGACGTCCAAGTGGTGACAAAACTCAAGATGAGACTCGATGGACCATACGGAGTCGGTGGGATTCAATGGGGACTTTATCCCGTGACAGTCATAGTCGCAGGTGGTATCGGCATTACACCCGGTATCAGTATCATATCGCACATCATGACCAGAGCGTCAGCTCTGAGAGATACTGAAAGAGTTGGGGGCAAGGAGTGGCATATTCATCTTTTGTGGGTGATTAAAGACGCCAGTCACGCAGGATGGTTCGAGAAAGAGCTCAAGGACTTCGTCAATAGAGCAGCGGATCCTGCAATTCCAGCCACATTCGACCTTACAATTCATGTCACTGGTTTGAGGATGTCACAGCTTCAAGTTACTTCGAGCTCGAGTACACCGAGCTCAACTACACCGAGCTCGGAAATCGAGATGAAGCCAATTGGCCAAGATGGACGAGCTAAGGAGGATGCTAATAAATATGGGGGTCAATTGGAAATGATCCCGGGAAGACCAGATGTTGTTGAGTGGATGGAAAATATCAAGAGAGTGCGTCCCGGTTTGAATGCCGCGGTAAGCACATGTGGGCCACGGCAGCTGCTAGATGATGCCAGAAAAGCTGCTGCAAAGGCAAGTGGACACAGCAGCTTGTTTTTCGTTGAGGAAGAACTCTTTGAGCTTTAAGATACTGGGTAGAAAATGGGGTTAGACGATCTGAGCGGTGGGGCTGATTTTCGCGGATGGTATCAACGCCAACTGACGCTAGATTATTTCATAGATTTCTCGGCACCAAGTATTTAGACACTAGACAATATCATTCCCATATTTTTGGTACAAATAATACTGCTCAGATCCTTATTACAATCAAATAACTCACAAACGCTCATTTAGGGGAGAATCAAGCAGAAGCTATTGTCGCTGTCGTCGGTGGCGAGTAATCGACTTCTGGCAGAGATTGAATACCTGCGCAACCAGGTACCCTTAAAAAACTCAGACGATAATTGAAAAATTAGTCGGATGGCTCTTTTGTTCCATTTGTTTGGGATTCAACGACTTTTAAAAGAGACGAAAAGCGCGATGAGAACGGGAGACTTGAAAAGATGAGGACAAAGTTCCCTTATATCAACTTCCTATTCAAGTCTCCTCAGTGTCACAGAGCTGAACCTAACCCAGCATTGTTCGCCTGAAGAAAGATCTTTAGAACTGACCCTCGAGCAGTAATTTAAAAACAATTCAGATCGTCTAGAACGGGGTCAAACGGCCGAGCGAGGGTATTGGGAACGGATTGAAGAAGAAGATAGTCGAGTAGCGGGGAGCGCGAACTTTTACAGACGTTGAAAACGGCGGCTGGCCCGTGCACGCACCTTTCCCGAAATAGAGGGTCGCTAAAACAAGGGGGGCAAACTATGATACTGAGATTATATCTTATTAAAAATCATATCAACGGCAGTTTCGGAAACGTCTAGCTTCGAATCTTGTAGTATTGGTAGCCTGTGGTAGTGTTCAAGACTATCCACATGGGTGTTGGGATCATAGAGGGCAATGCTTTGTACATAACTACTAATAGTTCGCGGGCCTGTTCATGTAGAGATTCAGAAATAGTATGTTTTCAACAAATTGTACGATATACGAAGCTTACCGCAAAAATTTAGTTGCATTGCTGAAAGGCCCTGTAAGTACGCTATAAATATACACTGAGGAATCGCAACTTCGCTACCATAATTTAGTGATCTAACAGCTATTAGGTGTTATGTGAAAAAGCCTTTGTAGATAGAGGGGCTAGTTACTAACTATAAGCTCGAAGTAGTTCTGTTAGTGCTTAAAATTAGTGACTAAACCCTTTGGTTATAAGGAAGCTATAGGGGTTTTCTCTAGGTAATATCCAGCCCAAATACACTATAAAGGCTGAAAATTATACTAATAAGATTCCTTTTTAGTGTTTATAATTAGTGGCTAGTCACCGTAAGTTAGCTTTTATAGCGTGTTCAGGCTTTTAAGCTTCCAGGCTTCTTATGTAGCACGTTAGCGATGCAACCAAACTTTTCGCGGTAAGCTCCCTACAATACTCGAGCTTATCACACGCCCCCAAGTTCAAACGGAACTTCTAGTCACACAGCCAACCCAGATGATTGTTTCCAAGGACAAACATGCTCTTAGCTCCATCAAGAACACTGCTAGTGCCACATAGTACAAATTAATACTTAACTGTCCTAGGATAACAAAAAGATATTATTGCCGCTCCACCCGCTGTGACAGCTACGGGGAGGATGTTTTAGTTCCCGCTACGGCGTTCCTAGTCACTATTCCATATAATAACCCTCTATACTACCAAGCGATCAGGCCAACAACATCTTCACTACTTGCACAGTCCAATGGAAAGACTATGTTTAACGGTGGACTATATTCGAGTATTTTCCAGCCAACTCTCTATTAGGCAGGCAGAAGATGCTGTTTCATAGGTAAAACAGGAGCTATCAGATTATTTATATCAGAGATGTTCCAACTACGGATACTCACCGTCCATCAATCAACCAAATTGCCAGCTATCACGAACGTGCCTTGATAAAATTTCAAGCAAGTAGTGGCGTTAGTACGAGTTATAAGGTACCTGTTCGATTTGGACAGGGCTATCGCATGCTTACACCTTCAATAGTATTGCTGCGCCTTGCCAACCGTTCTCAGGGACTTCGGGACAATGATAGATTACTCATTAAAATGCGAGAGGTCTGACAATAGACGGTATAAGTCACTGCTTTTTGTGCATTCACGTCTTGTCTGACGAAGGCGTTTAAGTAGGCTGATTTAATCCAATTAATCCAAAGTCTAAAGCATGGAACTGAACAGCCAATCTAATCCATTGGCATGTTCTTGGCTTTCGTGTCTGTTTGGTTCGCATTAATTAGTAAACCGGCAAGTCCTACCCAATTTGGATCGATGGCTGTTTCATAAAATAAAACAAACGCACTTACAGCCTACTGAACTCTTCTACTAAGGCATCAGGATCTAAGCAGCAGAACAGATTCGGTCTTCGAAGAAAGCGAAGAACAGAAATAGTCATGCAGTTTCAATAGATGATCGTGACAACGCTGTGAAAACAAGCAAGTTTAGATGGCTTTATCAAGGATTCGGGTTAAAGCAAGGGAGGGTATCAACCATCGCATTCATTCCATCCTAGCCTGCCTCACATTATAATACAATACACATTCCGTTCCTCATTACTCATCACATACTCCCCCCACAACCCACCCTCTCACTCTCAATCATCCATTGGCTTATCCTCTAGCGTAACACCTACGTGGTGATCACTACTCGTACTATCTCTCTTCGTGGTATCCTGACTCATCCTCCCTACACCAACCGGTTTCCGAGCACTGAATCGAGAAGAAGGTATTGTTCTTCCAATACTCTCCCTCTTTTCCGTCGGCGTGTTAATTTCAATGTCGTTCATGCCGTCACCCATGCCTGGCATATAGGTTGCGCTTGTGATCGTCTTTTCTTCCGGCACTCCATTGGTTATGTTTTGTAATGGGGACGTGACGCCAGTTGATCCATTAGTGGGTTCCGTGCTGCCAGAAGGAGGAGTGTCAGGAACTTCGAGACTTTGTCTGACGGCTGCGTTTCGATGAGCGGGTGGGTTTCGGACGTGGTCCATGTTGAGTTGAGGGGATGTTTGGATAGGGAATCGGGTCTCCGGTCCACCAGAGCTTCGATCACGACGGTGACCACGTCCTGGACTTGGGGCGGGGCTCGTGGCTCTGCTTCGAGATCCACTTGCCTGCATGATTGCACGAGCACGCGCTTCCATGTTGGCTTTTCGATTACTCTCATCCGTGCTGATAGCTCGAGGACGGGGTGGGCCAGCAACGCTAGCGCTGTGATTAAGTGACGAAGCACGCTTCAATTCGGTGAATATGGCGTCTTTGTGGGCAAAAAGATCCCTGATCAAGCGGTACGAATATTTCTCCTCCATGGTCATCGATGTCTCGGTCTTTGGGCGTAGTATACAAGGTGCGAGTATATTAGCGACGGCAGCAACATAAGTCTCGTCAGCTGATGTGAGTTCAATGAGTCTGGTGAAATGTGTCATCAAGGCATCCAAAGTTGCGATATTGGCGAGACGGAGTTGACTGAGAGTATTCTGGAGGACAGATATGCGGGTTGCATCCGAGGTCTCGGCGCCTTGGGTTGAGTAAATGGTCTTCATGATTTCGTACACATGAGACGAAACCAAAGAGTCTGTAGAATTTAGCAAGGGTCAATGCCAGGAGCAGTAGAACTTACCTGGAAGTTCAAGGAGGTACAACTTAAGGACGCTAGCAATTACGGGTATTTCAAAGGGCTCCAGAGTCTCCAGAGGAAATGGCTTTCCAGTATTGAGCGTATCTCTAAGTCGATGGGTCTGATGGAGGGGAACCTCAACAAGCCAGACACTGCGTCGAAGCTCATCACCTTCGAGATCAGGATAGCGATTATCCAAGAAAGTAAGAATTGTCGTGATGATCGAGGGAACTCGCTTTCTGTCCGCACGTGCTCTAGCCTCCAAATCAACCCCAAAAGTCTGCTCGTCCGCAGAATTGTAGTAATTCTCGTAGACTGTAACCCTTGGCGCAAATCCACCCGTTCGGTAGTTCTCCAGGAGATAGCGAAGATCACCCAATGGCTGAACCGTCTCCTGGTAGAGCATCATCTTATCCACGGTGGATTGCAAGCTGGGGATGACGTTGCTGATCGTGCCCGAGAAGTCCAGGATGATAGTCTTGATTGCCTTCAACCGATCAAGTTCACAACGCTCGAGATACTTCAGATGCTCAATGATAGCCTCCTCCAACTGACAGCGAAGGTGATCCAGCTTCCGAACTCCTGCCTTGTATCTTTCATCAGCCTCCGCAGCCTCTCGTCGAAGTCTATCACTGGGTGTCTCATTTGGATGCTGTGTATTCAGAGGGTTCCATCCTGCCAAATAGTCGCCCACGCTGCCAATTACTGGAGATTCAATAGTATCCGCATCGGACTGCGTAGAGAAACTGCGCCCCAGCGGTTTCTTCTTCTCTGGGATTCCGGTCATTTGAAACACTTTTGTCCGCCATTGGTAGAACATCTTGGAGCTATTCGCAAAAATATTCCCGACACTCCCAACCAATCGCAAAAAGCCATGGCTGACCATGTCTTGCCCAATGCGTTCCGCATGGCTCACGCTTGTCGCACCCATATACTTTTGTAGATATTCCACAATGTCCGCTCCAGCCGTTGTATTCTGATATGTACCAAGAATGGGAACTTTCGTTTCGCCGAGTCGGACAGTCTGTAGGATATGTGCTAAGATCTTCTTCACTTGGTCTGGTTGATAGACCTCATCAGCAATCTCGATGGGCTCTTCCTCATCCTCTTCTTCCCGTGGCGAGACTTTGATTTCTGGGACCTTGACCTTCGGGCTGGTCTCTGGATCTTGGAAGGCGAGTTTGTTTTCCTCCTCGATATCCTCCACCAGGCGACATTTGTTAAAGTAATGGCTTCGCAACTTTTTGACGATCTCTGCCTGTTTGTCATGAAGCTTCATCCGTCCTTGTAAATCGTCCTGTGAATTCTGTATCCGGGAGGCGTGCGCATCGCACCATCTCGTAAAAGGCGCAACGACCAGATCTCGAATGCTTTGGGCGATTTTTCGATGGTTTTTCGAGGCCTCTTCCATCTCTGTCCGCACTCCGTCGTATGCCTGGGACCGTCAGCTTCCCTTCCTTTATGCGATGAAGAGAAATCCTACCTTTCGAACACTTGCGCCATCGTCTCGAGAGAAACCTCCTTGTATCCTGTCCGTTGCAGAACCTATCTCACCCAAGCGCATTCCATACACATCTTCTGCCTCTGCTCGCATCCGCGCAATCGTAAGCATCTGTTCATTCTCCGCGATACCTTGTTGGAGTTTGCCAAAGAGCACGCCGAGGCCTGCAATTGTTCAGTAAGGATGATGTTAAATATAGTTCCTGCCACCTTACCTCCGGCATAGTCTCCCGACCAGAAAGACTCCGCGAAACCTGGCATGATTGACGCCTTTACGCCTTGAATTGCAGAAGATCACTGACTCCGAAGAATTATGGTTAAATGGAAAATAACGAGGTATATGATCGAGTATGGGCTCTAGTTGAAATTGGTGAAGAACCGGTTCCAGAAAAAGTTGGTCGTTTGTTTCAGGAGCTGAGTTGTTCCTTCAGCTATTCCCTGTTCGTGGCGCAAGCAGTGGCGCTGCAATTGGTTGGAAGGAAGGACGATGTTTACACGTGTAGTGAATGATTTGTATGATAGAAAATGGGTATCAGATTCCCAAAAAGGGGAGAAGTTGAAGGCATTCACAAATGTGCAAACTCGTATTCTTAAATTCCAAAGGCCAAGAACTGGTTCCAAGTGACGCGCGGGTCATCCGAAGAATCTGGAGAGACGCTAAGAGGGTTTCAGAATGCTGAGCACGTGACTCTTCCTTATCGTCATCACCTGCAGACGAGGACTCAGGGAAATCCCATCTGTTTGTTTTATATCGTACATTTGGATGCAAATAACCATCCTTCATGGCTTACTATTCCGAACAGGATCCCCTTCTACCGAAGGATAAACAGTCTCCAGAGATTCAAGGATCCAGACCTCAGAGTCTCAACAATGTTGTTTATGTGACAGAGACTGAACGAAATGACAAAGACGAGGAAAATCAACGGGAAGGGATCAACAATCTGAGATTTTTTATACTTCTCATATTTCTGATATCTGCCTTTGCGTTACTCATTTGGGTCCCAGATCCTAGTGCGTGGTTGGGTGATACCAGACCAGAGCCAAAGACGATAGAGGAGAGGGTCAACAGGATATTGTCTGATACTCCATTAATAGGTATTTCCATTGTTCCACAACTAGAACTCGGCTAATGTTCCTTAGATGGGCATAATGATCTCGCCATATTGTTAAGATTCCTGAATAACAATCATATTTACGATGAGGAATTTACGAAACCATTCGAAGAAGGCGGACTGCCAGGTCACGTGGATCTTCCTCGATTGAAGAAGGGAAAGAACGGAGGTGCTTTCTGGAGTGCTTTTGTGCCTTGTCCTGCGAATGGAAGTGATTTCTCAGATGATAATTATGCTGACTGTGAGTCTTCTCGTGTTATCGCTGGGTGTGACCAGCTCTCTCTCCTATTCCTACCTACTATCCCGCGAGTCCTGCTCAACTCTTCCCATTTTTTCTATCCACTTGACGCTGACATCCCTAAGCCG
>Ga0182030_10005802_pt1 | contig 26143 bp, 22 predicted proteins | sample 812S3MmetaG_FD_121299 | JGI IMG/M metagenome (GOLD analysis project Ga0182030, IMG submission 121299) | Permafrost microbial communities from Stordalen Mire, Sweden - 812S3M metaG (Illumina Assembly) | ecosystem: Environmental > Terrestrial > Soil > Wetlands > Permafrost | place: Sweden...
AGGCCGTGAAGCTCTCTGTCGAGGCCGTGAGGCTCTCTGTCGAGGCGGTGAGGCTCTCTGTCGCTCACCCGAAGTCACGCGCGCCACAGCCTCCGAGGAACCATGCTGAGGCCTCGAAGCTGCTGCCAGCCGTCCTCAATGCCGCACCCCGCGACGGCCGTGCCAGGTCCCCCGCGATCGATGCGCCCCCATGGAACGCTTGCGCTTTCGACGCAATGGGTCGAAGTTGGCCCGGTTCTACCAAGGGGAAGGCCCCGCGACCCCCTGGAGGAGGATGCCCATGCTCGTACCCACGATCGCCTTCGCGCTGTGGATGGTCTCTCTGCCGACGGCGCAGCCTCCCCTCTCCCTCGACCAGCTCCAGGCCGCGAGCGACGAGCTGGACACCTCCGGCGAGCGCGTGAAGCTCAAGCTCGTGACGCCCGAGATCGTCGGCCTCGCGCAGGGCTTCCTCGATCTGCCCATGGGCGCCGAGCGGTACCTCACCCTCGACGGCAAGCGCTGCGCCTTCGTGCTCGAGCGGCACTACCACCCACCCGGCTTCGTGGGGGCTCCGAACGGCTGGCACAAGGGTGTGACCGTCTACGAGCTGAGGTAGCGACCGATCGTCGACCTGCGGCATCGTAGAGTGAGCCGTGAAAGAGCTCGCCATCGACATCGTCTCCGACGTCATCTGCCCGTGGTGCTTCATCGGCTCGCGGCGGCTCGAACAGGCGCTCGAGCCAGCCCCCGACGGCGTGGCGGTCGACGTGACCTACCGCCCCTTCCTGCTCGATCCCTCGATCCCGAAAGAAGGCGCCGACCTCCGTGACCGCCTTCGCGCGAAGTACGGCGTCGACCCCGACAAGATGTTCGCCAGCGTCGAAGCCGCGGCGCGCAGCAGCGGCATCCCGCTCGACTTCTCCAAGGTGAGGCGCACTCCGTCGACCATCGCCGCCCACACGCTGCTGCGTCACGCGATCCCCAAGGGGACTCAGCCCGCCCTCGCGCGCGCGCTCTTCGAGGGGTACTTCCTCGAGGGACGCGACATCGGTGACGCCGACGTGCTGGCAGCCATCGCCGGTGGACACGGGTTCGAGGCCGACGAAGCGATTCGCCTGGTCCGCGATGAGGCCGAGCTCGGCAAGACCGTCGAGGAGGCCGGAGAGGCCGCCGCAAGCGGGGTCCGAGGCGTCCCGTTCTTCGTGCTGGGAGGCCGCCTTGCCGTCAGCGGGGCGCAGTCCGCGGACGTCCTTCGTGGCGCCATCGCGAAGGCCATCGCCGAGGGCCCGGCCCCGGAGTGAAGCTCACACCGGGTCGCGGCGCTTCAGGGCGACGAGCAGGACGATGAGCATCAGGACCGTCGTCGCGAAGAGCGCGGCCGACGGCATCCAGAGCTGATCCCACTCGGTGAATCCCCACGCGCCCGTCAGCGTGTCGCTCGCCACCTGCGCGACGGCGCACTGAAACTTCCCGTTCTGGATGAAGTCCGGGAGGCTCGTGAGGTCGGGCTTGTGGAGATCGATGTTCCACGCCGCGTCGCCCGCGATGGCCATCCGCTCGCTCGCGATGGCCCCCTCGAAGCCCCACCGCGCCGGCATCACGTACATCATCGGCTTGAGGTTCGGGTTGGTCGTCATCGGGACCATCAGCCCGCCGAGCACGATCTGCGGGATGAGCGCGATCGGCGTCAGCGCCATCGCCGCCTCGGCCGAGGAGACCACCGTCGACATGCAGAGACCGAGAGCCGTCGCGTTCATCGCCAGCGCGACGAGGTTCCCGAGCTCGAGGAGGAAGGCCATGGGGCCGCCGTTGAACCCGAGCGTGAAGAAGACGATGCCGAGGAGCATCGTGCACTGCAGGATGCAGAAGAAGCTGAGGAGCAGATACTTGGAGAGGACGTAGTTGAGGAGGCGCAGGTTCACCATGCGCTCTCGCATGTAGATCGCGCGCTCGGTGACGATCTCGCGCGCCGCGTTGCTCGTCCCGAACCACACGCAGCTCACGACCACGAAGAACATCGCGGCCGTGTGATCGGTCGTCGGCGTCATCGAGTTGAGCAGGTTCGTCGTCGTCGCCGTGCTCATCTCGTTCTTCGTCGACAGCTCCTGCAGGGCGCCGAGACACCAGTACGGCACCCCTCGCGTCTGCGCGCCGAAGACGAGCCACAGGAGCACGCCGATGATCGGCGCCTGCAGGAACATGATCGCGGCCCCCATCCGGTCGCGCAGCTTCACCCGCCAGTACCGGGACAGCAGCAGCCCCAGCTGCCGGACGACCGCCACGTCGGCCCGATGAGGAACCCCGCGCGCCGCCGGGACGGTGCCTATCGCGCGCTTGCCCGAGTACATCGGCTGGTAGACGGGGTTGTCCTGCCGGAAGAACTCCGCCCGCCAGGCCTTGGAGGCCTCGACGCGCGCGTGCTGCCGCAGCGCGGCGGGGTTCGCACGCTTCATCTCGTCGAGCACGAGACGCTCTCGCACGTTGAGCATGTCGAACATGTCGCGCGGGTTGTCGATGCGCTTGTGCGACTGACCGCCGGGCGTGCGCGCGAGGATGGACCCGAAGAACGAGTACGCAGGGTCACCGGTCGGCCCGAAGTACGTCGGGACGCCGCCGTAGCCCATGATGAAGCCCAGGTTGAACTTCTCGAACTCGTCTTTCGCCGGCTGGTGGATCGTCATCACGATCGTCTTGCCGGTCTTCTTCGTGAGGTCGGCGAGGAGGGCGATGAGGGTCGTCGTGTCGTCCGCGGCGAGACCGCTGGTGGGCTCGTCGAGGAACAGGATGACCGGATCGGTCACGAGCTCGAGCGCGATGTTCACGCGCTTGCGCTGCCCGCCCGAGAGCACCTTCTTCTCCGGCTTGCCGATCTGCAGGTTTCGCACGGCCTCCAGGCCGAGGTCGCGCAGCGTGTCGTCGACCCGCCGGTCGATCTCCTCCTCGGAGTAGTCGGGCGGCAGGCGGAAGCGCGCCGAGTACTTCACCGCCTCGAAGACGGTGAGCTCCGGGTGGACGATGTCGTCCTGCGGCACGTAGCCGATGCTCCCGCGGAGCGCGTCGTAGATCGTGTAGAGGTCCTCGCCGTTGATGCGGACCTGACCGCTCGTCGGCGGGAGGTAACCGTTGAGCGCGAGGAGCAGCGTCGTCTTGCCCGCGCCGGAGGGGCCCATCAGCGCGATCATGTCCCCGGGCAGCGCCTTGAAGGAGACGTGGTCGAGCAGCACCTTCATCTGCGACTTGTCGTCGCGATCGGGCACCTCGAGGTAGAGGTCCCAGGCCTCGATCTCGTAGAGGGGCTTGCCCGCCCAGTTGGCCTGGTCCTCGACGACGACGTCGATGCGGCTCGCCGCCAGGTGGATGAGCAGCGGCATCGGCCCGACGAAGACCTTCTCGCCGTTGGCCACCGGCACCTTCTGGCCGGGTGGCAGACGCTGGCCGCGCACGTAGGTACCGTTCGCGCTGCCCCGGTCCTCGAGGAAGAGCTGACCGCTGCTCATCACGATCTGCGCGTGCTTCGACGAGACCTGCGGGTGATTGACGACGATCTGGTTGTCGGGCGTGCGGCCGATGGAGATGACGTTCGACTGGAGCTGATCGAGGTCGAGCTCCCCGATGACGGTGCGGTGCTTGCGGGGAGTGCTGCCTGTGCCGTCGCCCGGCGGTGGGCTCGCGGGAGAGGGCGACGGCTGCAAGATCGGTTGCCCCGAGGTCAACGCCATGGGGGACATGGCCGCCGCCGGGGCCATCCCCGCGAGCCCTCCCTGCGCGATGTGCGTCAAGAGAGGCACCGGCACCGGCACGGGACCGAACGCGATGACGCCGCTCGGATCGATCGGCGCCGGCTGGTTGGGCGCGAGCTGCTGGCCTCCGACCCAGGTGCCGCTCGTCGAGCCGTGATCGACGGTCGTCATGCGGTCGAGCATGACGGTGGCGTGCTGACCACTGACGGCGCCGTGCGAGATGACGAGAGAGGCACGGGCCGCGTCACGACCGACGACGATGTGACCACGCGGCGGCTGGAGCTGCCCCGGCGCCATGAGCATGGTGCAGAGACCAACGTGCGCGAGAGGCACCGGCACCCCGGCGAGGGCGAATGCCGTGCGGAAGTCGAAGGGGACGGGCTGCTGCGGCGCGATGGGCGCGCCGTTCGCAGTGGTGGGACCCGCGCCGAGGTCGACGAGGAAGAGCTGGCCGTTCTGCCGGATGACGCGTGCATGATGCGGCGCGACCGGCGGAGGGAGCACGACGTCGTTGTCGGGCGCGCTGCCGATCGTGACCTGGTCCTTGCCGAAAGCCGGGATCATCGCGGCGCCATCTTAGGGGAACCCCGCAGAGGAAGGCCGGCCTTCTCGTAGATCTGGTCGATGACGCGCATGTTGGCGACGCCGTCACGAGCCGACGTGAGAACGGGGGTGCCATGGGTCACGCAGTCCGCGAAGGCCCGGAGCTGGTGCTCGGTTGACGGCGTCGATGTCCGGATCGTTGACCAGCTCGTCATAGCTCTCGAGAGCACGCGGGATGCCGTGGCTCGTCGCGTAGACTCGAGCGCGGCGTGGATCGCGAGCCGCGATGGCGGTGACGACGACCTCGGGCACGGATCGCGCGGGAGTGATGAGCGCGGTAGGGACGATGCGCGCCGCACCGAGGACGCCCATGCGAAGGGGGGGCATACGAGCTACGATCCTACATGGCGACCGCGAACCCCGGGCTACCGCTCGATCGGGTCGCAGGGCTCGGTGGACGACTGGCGCTCCGGCGACCGCTCTTCGTTCGCACGACGAAGCACGAGCAGCGCGACGCGACCGTCCTCGGTGACGTGCGCCTCCGCTACGTGGACGTGCGCCCCGCCACCGAGAGCCGGCCGCCGGTGGTGATGCTGCACGGCATCGCGTCCAGCATCGAAGAGTACGAGGACATGATCGCGCACCTTGCCACGGGGCGGCGCGTGGTCGTGATGGATCTGCCGGGCAACGGCTACTCCGACAAGCCCGACCGCCCTTACACGCTCGCCTTCCTCGAAGACGCGGTGCTCGGGCTGCTCGACCACCTCGTCGTGAAGGAGACCGACCTCGCCGGAGGAAGCCTCGGTGGCAACCTCGTCCTGCGCCTGGGGCACCGGATGCCGGAGCGCTTCCGCCGGCTGGTCCCCTGGGCGCCCGCGGGAGCCTGGGAGCCCATGCGAGTGCTCGGCGCCCTCGGAAGCCTGTGGCTGCGTCTGGGGTCGGCCGCCTTCTGGCCGGTGGTCTGGGTGCAGTCGCGCTTCTGGTACCGGCGAAACTGGGAGGGACGCGACGAGGCGCTGCGCCAGACGTTCGGCCACTACCGCGAGGTCTACGGTCGGGGCTTCGTGCGCATGTACTTCGAGCTCGTGCGAGAGCAGGTGATGACGTCGCTGTTCCCCATCGCGCCGGCCATCTCGCAGCCGACGCTGCTTCTGTGGGGGGATCAGGATCACGCGCTCGGGATGGGCAAAGGGGTGAAGCGGCTGGTGGGACTCCTGCGGGATGGGCGCCTTCGCGTGATCCCGGGAGCACGGCACTCGCTGGCGAACGAGGTGCCGGAGGAGCTGGCGCGGGAGGTGAACGGGTTTCTGATGGCGGTCATCCCCGCCTGACGATGACCCCGCGCCGCTCCCTCCCCATCTACGGCGGTGTCGACGCCGGTCCCCGCCCCGAGGCACGCGAGCAGGTGCGGAACGTCCTCGAGTCGGGCGTCGACCCCGTCGTCGTCGCCGGACGCGTGGGCGCCAACGTCGACGCGCTCGTCGCCCACTGGATGACCCACGACGACTCCGGGGACGCGAAGGCCGCCTGTGCACGCGGGTGCAGCCATTGCTGCCATCAGCGCGTCGAGCTCACCGCGCCCGAGGTGTTCCTCCTCGCCCGAGCCCTTCGCGCGCAAGCCGATCCCGAGCGGGACGCCCTCGTCGCGGAGACCGCGACCTCTCTCGAGGGGCTGGACGGTCGCGCGTACCACCTGAGGCAGGTGCGGTGCGCTCTCCTCGGTCAGGACGGGGCGTGCACGGTCTACGCGTCGCGCCCCATCGCGTGCCGTCGACACCACTCCACCGACGCGTCGGTGTGCGCCGCAGTGCACGAGGACCCGGAGCTGGACGTGCGCATCCCGATCGCACCGTCATTGAAGTGGAACGTCTCGGCGCTGGTGCTCGGCTGGCTGGAAGGCTCGGCCCACGCCGGCCGTCCGCCTCACCACTACGAGCTCCACGCGGCCCTGGCCATCGCGCTCCGCGATGCCGACGCCGAGGCGCGCTTCCTCGGCGGAGACGATCCTCTGCGGCCGGCGCGGAGCCGGGTCGCGGAGGAGCTCACGGTTCATCTTGGAGTCGCGGGGGGTGGCTGAGCTAGCATCGCCGGCCGATGAAACCGCCGAGTGAGCTCTGCGACATTCCCCACGAGCAGGCCGTCCTCTCCTCGTTTACTCAGCTCGAGCAGTGCGCGTCGCTCCTCTACGTGCCGCGCGACGAGGGCGAGCTCGCCCGCATCTTCACGTGGGCCCGCGGCGCCGGGGCGCGCATCACCTTCCGCGCGGGAGGCCACTCGTTCGATGACCAGTCGCTCGGCGACGACCTCGATCCGGATCCGCCGCCGCACGTCGTCGTCTCGATGACGAGCTTCGCCTCCATCGAGATCGACCCGAAGAACCAGCGCATGACGGTCGGCCCGGGCGCGACGTGGGGCGCCATCTTCGCGCTCCTCGAGCCCCTGGGATTCGTCCCCTACGTCACGGTGACCACCGAGCACGCGACGGCCGGCGGGACGCTCTCGGGGGACTGCCTGTCGCGCTTCTCCCCGATGTACGGCAAGGAGGGGCACCACATCGCGTCGTTCGATCTCATGACGGTCGACGGCCAGGTTCACGTCTGCGCGCCGCCCGCCAACCGCGGCCCCGCCACCACGCTGGAGGAGCGCCTCTTCTACGGCACCGTCGGCGGTCTCGGTTACCTGGGCGCGGTGACGAGCATCACCTACGAGCTCCACTACGTCGGTGAGACCAACGGCCGCATCGGGGTCGAGTCGTACGTGTTCGACTACGAGTCCTTCCAGGAGCTCGCGACCGAGCTCGTGCCCGTCGTGCTCGGCGCCGTCAACAAGGACCCCGGGGCGCCGCAGTCGGTGTTCTCGGCGCTCTCGGCGCACGGCGGGAAGCAGAAGGCGATGATCATCCACTCGCGGTACACGACATCGCCCGACCGCAACCGGATGCCGTGCCACGAGCCGTACACGGCGCTCCGACTCATCACCGAGTTTCTGCTGCGCGTTCCCTTCCTCACGGGCTGGGCGTGGGACCTCTTCTACCGACTGCTGAAGGAGAAGACGCGCTACATCGACGACCTCGACGGGTTCACCTTCATGATGGACGGCACGGTGCGCGCAAAGGAGATCGCGACGAGCCTCGGGTTCGCGTGGAAGTCCATCCAGCAGACGTTCATCATCCCCGCCGAGTCCGACGTCCACGCGCTGGAGACGGCCGACCGGCGGCTCCTCGACTTCTTGACGGCGTGCGACGCGCGCTTCCAGGCCGCCAAGGTGGAAGCCACCATGATGGACGTCCTCTTCATCCCCCGGGACGACAACTTCCTCATGTCGGCCAGCAACGGCATGGCCGGCTTCGCGGTGAGCCTTGCCTTCGAGACGAACAGCGAGAGGCGTCTCGCAACCATCGTGAAGTCCTTCGAGGAGCTCAGCGAAACCTGCTTTGCCTCCGGCGGCCGCGTCTACCTCGTGAAGAACGTGCGCGCGCGCCAGACGACGCTCATCAAGATGTACGGCGACAGGCTGAAAGACTTCCTCGCGCTCAAGGGTGAGGTCGATCCGGGGAGAGTCCTCTTCAACTCCTTCCTCCAGCGCAATTTCGGCTGAGCGGCGCCCGACCGGGGCGTGTACGTTCGATCCTGTGCAGGGTTACGAGGGGGATTTCGGCGGGACGGCCCGCTTCGAGATCGTGCGGCGCCTCGGCGCGGGTGGCATGGGGGTCGTCTACGAGGCCCTCGATCGCGAGCACGGTGCGCACGTCGCCCTGAAGACGCTACGGAGCTTCGACGCGGGCACGATCCTCCACATCAAGCAGGAGTTTCGCGCCCTGGAGGGGCTGCAGCACCCCAACCTGGTGCAGCTGGGCGACCTCATCGAGGAAGGGGGCCGCTGGTTTTTCACGATGGAGCTCGTGCGCGGCGTCGACTTCCTCTCGCACGTGCGGCCGCTCGGCTACAAGACGGAGGACGAGCCGACCTCGGTCGCCGTGGCACGCGTACGTGCGCGGATCGCGGAGGCGTTGAGCGGCGAGCCACGCTCGGACCGCGAGCCTCTCCCGGCGCTCGACGAGGGGCGCCTCCGGGCCTCCCTCGCGCAGCTCGCTCGCGGCCTGGCGGCGCTTCACTCAGCCGACAAGGTGCATCGCGACATCAAGCCTTCGAACATCCTCGTGACGCCGAGCGGTCGGGTCGTGCTGCTCGACTTCGGCCTGGTGACCAACACGGCCCCGCGCCATCTCACCGGGGACGAGTCGCTCCGCGGCACCGTGGGCTACATGGCGCCGGAGCAAGCGAGGCTCGGCCGCATCGGCGCCCAGGCCGACTGGTATGCAGTCGGCGTCCTTCTGTACTTCGCGCTGTGCGGACGGCTCCCGTTCGAGGGCACCGCCACGGAGATCCTCATGCGCAAGCAGCGCGAGTCGCCGCCGCCACCGGGCGCGATGGCTTCCGGGGTCCCGGGCGATCTGGAGGCTCTGTGCGTCGACCTCCTGCGCATCGACGCCGGCGCTCGTCCGACCGGCGATGACGTGCTCCGACGACTCGCGCTTCACGGCGATCGGGGCCGCGCCTCGTGGGCGCCTCCGAGCACCGGGCGCGCTTCCTTCGTGGGACGGCGCGCAGAGCTTGCCCTTCTCGGCGAGGCCTTCGCCGAGGCGCGCGCCGGGGCCCTGGTCGTCGTGAGGGTCCTCGGGGAGTCGGGCGTCGGCAAGACCGCGCTCGTACGGCGCTTCGGCGACGAGGCGGCGGCCGAGGGAGCGCTCGTGCTCTCGGGTCGCTGCACGGAGCGTGAGCTCGTTCCGTACAAGGCGGTCGACGGCGTCGTCGACGCGCTCAGCCAGCACCTGACGGCCCTGCCCCCCGAGATCGCCGCCTCGCTTCTCCCCGACTCCGCGGTCCTCCTGCCGCAGCTCTTCCCCGTACTCGGCCGCCTGGAGGCGCTGGCCGATCCGGACTCGAACGACCGCACCACCCTCGAGCCGCGCGAGGCGCGTGCGCGTTCCTTCGCGGCGCTGCGGGAGCTTCTCGGCAGCGTGGCGCGTGCGCAGCCGCTGGTGGTCGCCATCGACGACCTCCAGTGGGCCGATGCGGACAGCTTGACGCTCCTCGGCGAGATCGTCCGTCCCCCCGGGGGCCCGTCAATGCTGCTCGTCTGCACCTCTCGCGCGGACGCCGGGGAGCTGCCGTTCGCCGCAAGAGACGTGCGCCTCGCGCCCCTCGGGCACGACGAAGCCGTGGAGCTGGCGACGAACCTGCTGGCACGAGCAGGAACGCCGACGGCGAAGAGCGCTCACGCCATCGCCGAAGAGGCCGGGGGACACCCGCTCTTCATCGCCGAGCTGGCGAGGCACGCTCGCCGGGCCGGCGCCGGAGGGGACGTGCACCTCGATGACGCGCTCTGGGCTCGCGTGACACGGCTCGATGAGCGTGCGCGCGCCCTCGTCGAGCTGCTGGCCGTCGCCGGTGCTCCCTTGACCCTGACGACGGCGGCCCGCGCCACAGGGGAGACCGATCGCAGCGCGCTCGCGTCGCGCGCCGCGCTGCTGCGGGCAGAGAGCCTGCTTCGCACGGCGCGCGGTGGAGGCGTCGAGCGCGTCGAGGCGTACCACGACCGCGTCCGCGAGGCGGTCCTCGCGCGCCTCGACGACACGATGCGCAGCACCTGGCACGAGAAGCTCGCGACCGCGCTCGAAGCGGCGGGAGACGCGGACCCGGCGGCCCTCGCGCTCCACTGGCGCGGAGCCGGCGCGATCGACAAGGCCGCGCACTTCACGCTCGCGGCCGCGCGCGACGCCGCCGCTTCCCTCGCCTTCGACCGCGCCGCCACCCTGGCACGGACCGCGCTCGACCTGCTGCCACGGGATCACGCGGACGTGCTTCGCGCGCACATCCTCGCGGCCGACGCGCTCGCGAATGCCGGCCGTGGCCCGGAGGCCGCCTCCCATTACCTCGCCGCGGCCTCGAGCGCGGGGGCCGAGGAGAGTGTCGATCTCCGCCGTCGCGCGGCCGAGCAGCTCCTGCGCAGCGGCCACATCGACGACGGGCTCGACGCGATGGGCGACGTCCTTCGCGCGGTCGGCCTGTACTTGCCGCGCACGCCTCGCCTCGCCATGGCCTCCCTGCTCTGGAACAAGGCGCGGCTCATGATCCGCGGTCGGCGCTTCACCCTGCGGAGCGCCGACCGTGTCCCGGCGGTGGAGCTTCGGCGAGTGGACGCCTGCTGGTCGGTGACGCTCGGGCTGTCGCTCGTCGACATCGTGCGGGCGGCGGACTTCCAGGCACGGACCCTCCGCCTCGCGCTCGACGCGGGCGAGCCCGGGCGTCTGGCCCGTAGCTTTGCGATGGCCTCCGGCTTCGCCACCCACGAGGGCGGCGCAGCACGTCTCAGGGCACCAGAGCTATTGCGCGAGGCCGAGCGCCTGGCGGAGGTGCACCTCGATCCCTACGCCTCGGCGTGGCTCCCTTTCGCGCGTGCCACGGCGGCGTTCGGTGAAGGGCGCTGGCGTGAATGCGTCGCCCGCTGCGACGAGGCGCGCGTGCGCTTTCGCGCCGACTGCACCAACGTGGCGTGGGAGCTGGCGAGCGCGCAGGCCTTCGCTCAGTACTCGCTCGGCTTTCTCGGCGAGCTGCGCGAGCTCGGACGTCGCGTGGAGGCGGCCCACCGCGACGCGATCGAGCGGGGAGACCTCTACGCAGCGATGAACGTGCAGACGGGGTCGTCGCACTACGTCCGGCTCGCGGCCGACGACGACGGTGCGAGCCGCCGGGAGTCGAGCGACGCCCTCCGCGCCTGGTCGCGGCGAGGCTTCCACCAGCAGCACCTGCTCGATCTGTTCACGCAGGCGGAGACGGACCTCTACGTGGGTGACATGCGCGGCGCCCACACGCGCGTCGGGACCCACTGGGCGGACGTCGAGAGCTCGCAGCTGCTCCTCACGCGGATGAACCGAGCCATCATGTTCGACCTCGCCGCGCGGACGGACCTCGGGGCGGCACGGCTCGTCCGCGGGGTGCGCCGGCGTGCGCTGGTGCGGTCGGCCGAGCGACATGCGCTCGCCATCGAGCGGCTCGGGATGCGCTGGTCGTCGGCGATGGCACGCCTCCTCCGGGCCGGCATCGCGGCCCTGCGCGACGCACCGGTGGAGGCCGCGCGGGTGTATGCGTCGGCAGCCGCAGCCCTCGAGGCGGAGGGGATGAAGCTGCACGCCGCCGCTGCACGCATGCGCGCGGGTGGGTTCGACCCGCGCCGGTGTGACGACGCGGCGCGCGCACGGGCGCGCTTCCTCGAGGAAGAGGTCCGCGTCCCCGAGCGTTTCGCGACGATGCTGGCCCCTTGAGTCGCGGTGTCGATCTGTCCCGGGACACCCCCGGATCTGTCGCGGGACAGGGTACCCACTTGCAACCTCGCGATCTCTCACGCCTCGCCCGACGGAACGCGCGTTGCTCATGGCGCGCGCATGCGACGTTCCTCCTCTCTCCTCCCCCTCTTCCTCGGCGCGCTCCTCGTTTGCGGCGCGTGCAATCCGACCATCCAGCACTCCGGCGCCCTCGGCGCCCCGTCAGCCGATGACGCGAGCGCCTTCACCTCGGCATCCGGCGACGACGGCGGATGGGGCGACGACGGCGATGATGCGAGCGACCCAGCATGGGACGCCCGCACCGCGCCCGGCGAGGACGCGAGCGCTCCGCTCGCCTTGGGCGACGACGGCGCCTCCGACGCGTCCCCGCCGGTCGACGCCGGAGTCGACGGGGAATGCACGCAACCCCTCGGAGCAGGCGATCTCCTCATCGACGAACTGATGATCGAGTCGGTCGCCGGCACGGGCGACGACGGCGAGTGGCTCGAGGTCGCGAGCACGGCGGCCTGCGCGGTCGACCTTCGCGGCCTCCACGGCGAGTGCCCCGTCGGCGCCAAGGTCCACACCTTCGACGTCATCGATGACGTGTGGGTCCCCCCGGGGGGTACGTTCATCATCGCCGACTCGGAGGATCCGGCGGTCAATCACTACCTCCCCGGGCTCGTCCTCACGTGGTCCGGCCAGCCGGGCGACGTCCTCCGCAACCTGGGAGGCACGGTCACCCTGAGCACCGGAGACGTCCTGGTCGTCTCCCTGACCTGGCCTTCGATGAAACTCGCCGTCGGAACGACCGTCGAGCTCCCCGCCGATTGCCCCGCCAGCGACGCCGACGAGCTCGGGGTGTGGCAGCCCGCCACGGCGTCGTGGTTCCCGGGCTTTCACGGAACGCCGAACGGCCCGAACGCCGACGTCCAGTGTCCTTGAAGACGGCGGTGCGCCGGGACATCGCGCGGAGCCGCGAGCGATGCCATGCTCCGGATCATGTCCCTCTTTCAAGCGCGAAAGGCCGCCATCCCCGGCCCGGCCGAGGCCCTCCCGGGCCGCTCCGAGAAGCTCGCGGTCGCTCCACGGCATGCCGTCCTCGGCACGGCCATGCAGGAGCCCTTCCCCCCCGAGATGCGCCTGGCCATGTTCGGCATGGGTTGCTTCTGGGGCGCGGAGAAGAAGCTCTGGCAGGTCCCCGGCGTTTACTCGACACAGGTCGGCTACGCCGGTGGCCACACGCCCAACCCGACGTACCGGGAGGTCTGCTCCGGGGAGACGGGGCATGGCGAGGTGGTGCGGGTCGTATTCGATCCGAGCAAGGTCACGTTCGAGGAGCTGCTTCGTATCTTCTGGGAGAATCACGATCCAACCCAGGGGATGCGCCAGGGCAACGACACGGGCACGCAGTACCGCTCGGGGATCTACGTGTACGACGACGAGCAGCGCGCCCTCGCCGAGGCATCGCGAAAAGCGTACGAAGGGCGCCTGAAAGAGGCGGGGTACGGTTCCATCACAACGGAGATCGCTCCCGCCGGTGAGTTCTACTTCGCCGAGGACTACCACCAGCAGTACCTCGCCAAGAACCCGGACGGGTACTGTGGCATCGGGGGAACCGGCGTGGCATGCCCTGTCGGCCTCAGATCCGTGTAACCTTCTCCTTCGAGGAGCGTCTGTCATGATGATGCGCAAACTCCTGCCCAGCCTGATCGCCGTCAGCCTCATTCTCGCCGCCAGCCTCGCGGCGGCAGGGGACCCGAAGACCGCCCTCGGCAAGTGGATGGTGCCCAACATGGGTACCGCTTTCTCGGGCAAGGACGGCGAGACGCCGGACTACGCCACGATCCAGACGAGCCTCGGGATACTCATCGCCAAGGAGCCGCCGGCGGCGACCTACCCGCAGTGGGACGGTCTCCTTCAGCAGGCACTTGCGGCGGCCAAGGCCAACGACAAGGCGGCCCTGAAGAAGACGTGCAAAGGCTGCCACGACGCCCACAAAGAGGCCTACAAGGCCGACGCGAACGTACCCAAGACGTTCCCGTGACATCGGCCGGGGGCGCCGAGGCGTTCTGACGGCTTGGCGATCGTCCCCCTCCTGCGATAAGCACGTCCGCCATGAGGACCCCGCCCGCCGTGCTCTTGCTGGCCCTGGCCGCCCCGCTTGCGGGCGCCGTCGCCTGCGAGGACAAGAAGCCGTCGTCCGATGCCCCGCACGCCGATGCGAGCACGGGCACCGATAAGTACGCGAGCGCCGATCCCAAGCTCGAGAAGGCCATGAAGGCGGCCGCCGCTGCCTCGGCCGCGGCAACGGCCGGCCCCCCCGCGACGGGGATCTTCGAGCCGGGTGCGGCGGACCAGCGGCATCCGAAGGGAACACCGACCCGCGTCGACATGGTGACCGAGGGGGCCGACCCCAAGGTGTCCCTGGCCGTGGCGACGGATGCCGGCGCCGATCCGGGTCACACCTCCTCTTATGGTCCTGCCGTCCTGGAGATCGCCATGGAGCTCGGCCCGCGCGTCGCGATGCCGACGGTGGACTTCGGCATGGTGCTCGGCCCCGGCAAGAAGGAGGAGGGCGGCGCAGACTGGCTGGTGGCCGCCGTGGTGAAGACCAGCCCGGCCAAGCAGCAGCTCGCTCAGCTGCCGCCCGGGCTCGACAAGGACATCGCCTCGCTCCAGGGAACGGAGTTCCGCGTCAAAGTGACGTCGAACGGACTGGAGAGCGACGTCCTGACGGAGCTGAGCAAGGCGTCCAAGGCCGAGCTTGCGCGCGTCGCGCAGAACGCTGCGGAGGCTCTGGTCTTCGTGACGGTACCGCTTCCGCCCAAAGCGGTCGGCGTCGGAGGGCAATGGATCGCCGAGACCCGCATGCCCCTTTCGGGGCTCGACGTGCTGGCCTACCGCGCCTACCGCGTGAAGAGCGTCGACGGGGACCGCGTTCACCTCACGCTGGACGTGAAGGCCTACGCCGTGAGCCGCGACGTGAACATCGAGGGGGTCCCCAAGGGGGCCACGTTCGAGCAGTTCGAGGCTCAGTCGCAGGGTGAGCTCGAGCTCGTCCGGGGCGAGTCGGTGGCCCGGAAGTCGGACGTTCAGCAGCGAGTCGTGATGGTGTTCGCAGGCCCGGGCGGGATCCAGCCGCCGCCGCAGCCGGGGCAACCACCCGGAAACATGATGACGGCGCAGATCTCGAGCCAGGCGACCTTCGTGCGAGGCGACGACCTGCGCGAGGTGATGAAAAAGCCCTGAGGGTGCGCGTACGCCTGGTCCGGAGCGCGCCCTGCGAGGGCTGTCCTACCTCGGCGCCTCCGAACACGCGCGGTGCGCTGCCGCTTGGATGAGCGGGTCCGGGAGGGGCTACGGGCCGCGGGAGCCGCTGGAAAGAAGGCGGTAGAAAGCGTGTCGAGGTACACTTCCTAGGAGAGTCCGGCGCACATGAAGATTACCTGCCAGTCCTGCCAGTCCAAGTACAACGTCGCCGACGAGAAGGTCGAAGGGAAGATCGTCAAGATTCGCTGCCGCAAGTGCGGCGCGACGATCGTCGTCAACGGCACGGGCGGGGCCGCGGCGAACGGAACGGCCGGAGCGGACACGACGGCGCAGCAAGGGGCCGTCGGGGCAGACGCGCAGTGGCACGTGAACGTGGGCGACAACGACCAGCGAACGCTGACGATGAGCGAGCTCGTCGACGCGTACAACACGGGCGTCGTCACGCAGGAAACGTTCATCTGGTGCGACGGGATGGACGACTGGAGGCCGCTCGCGGAGGTGGACGTCGTCGTCAACGCGCTCCATGCCAGCGCGAACCAGATTCCGGTCGGAACACCGGGCGCGTTCGAGCCACAGGCTCCCGCGGCGTACGACGCCCAGGCGGCGGCGGCCAGCTACGAGCCGCCCACGGCCGAGGCCCCTGCTTACGTGGCACCCGCTGCCTACGCGGCTCCGGCGCCGGAGCCCAAGCGAGCCGCCGTCGCCAAGCGCGAGGCCCGCGCGCGCGATCTCTTCGCGACCAACGCGGGGGAAGAGCTTCACACGAGCGCTCCCGTCGCGCCCCACGCGATGTCCCCCGCGGGGGATGCCGGTCTGACGGGGCAGCGCAACGAGAACTCGGTGCTCTTCTCGCTGGCCGTGCTGACGAAAGACACGGACGCGCGGCCGCCGACCGTCCCGCCGTCCGCGAACAAGGAGGACTCGGGCCTCATCGACCTCAAGGCACTCGCCCAGAAGGCCGAGTCGATGCGTCCCATGGCGATGGGCGACGGGGACGTGTTCCACTCGCCGCTCGGGCTCGCGCCGCCGCTGGGTGCACCCGTGGGCGCGCTCGGGACGTCCGGGCCCGAGGCGCAGGCGAAGAGCAAGCTGCCGCTGCTCATCGGAGGTGGCGCGGGGGTGCTGGTGCTCCTCGTGCTGGGCATCGTGATCGGCGTGCGGATTGGCGGCCCCGGGCCCACGCCGGTGCCGACCGCCGTGACGGTGGTCGCGACGGCCACCGCCGAGCCGACCACCACGGCCGCCCCGACCACGACCGAGAGCGCCACCAGCACGGCGCCATCCGCTTCGGTCGCGGCTGCGACCCCGAAGAAGCCTGGTCCGGGTGGTGCGTGGCACCCGCCGGGTGCGCCGATTCCCAAGGCGACCGGCGGGGGCGGGAGCGGCGGCGCCACGCCCACTCCGACGCCGACCCCCACGCCCAAGAAGAGCGGCGGCGACTGCGGCTGCAACGGCGACCTCATGTGCCTGATGAAGTGCTCCACCCACTAGCCGTCGAACATGCGGGAGCGCCCGGGCGTTGATCGAGCGAGGGGTCTCGCATTGAGTCGCGCTCTGGCCGTGCTGTTCGTCCTGGGATCGTTCGTCTGCTGCGCGCGTGCCGCGGTCACCACGAGCGCTTCCGTTCCGACCTACCCTCCGTCGGTCCGCACCGCCGTCCCAGCCACATCCAGCGAAGCGGGGGACGACGCGGATGCCGCCGTCCTGGCCGCCATCGATGCCGCGGGAAACGCCGACGCCACCGTGCCCTTCGACGATCCGATGGCCCTCCACCTCGACACGCCGGAAGCGCTGCGCGACTTGATGGGCGAGGCGGCTTCGGTCCCCTTCCCCGTCGGCGGCGGGGCGTGGCACTTCTCTCAAGGCAACCGCGCCATCGCTCGCCACTCCATCGGGTCGAAGGCGTGCCGGGAGGGGCTGCGGGACGTCGTCCTCCAGTCTCCGGAGCAGCGCGCGCGGTGCGGCGCCGACGGGATGGTCCCCGTGTGGGAGCGCGGCGGCGGGATCGAGACGGCACGCTACTGCATCGACGTCTTCGAGTTCCCCAACAAGGCGTGCGAGCTTCCCTTCGTCTTCATCACGCCCGCACAGGCGGTGAAGGTCTGCCACGCGGAGGGCAAGCGCCTCTGCACGCAGGACGAGTGGAACCTCTCGTGCCGAGGCGACCCCGGGGGCGGCGCGGACCGGGTCTACGCCTACGGCGACGAGATGGACCTCACCGTGTGCAACACGAATAAATCGCGCGCCACGGGCCCGACGTGCGACATCTCCAACTACGAGAAGCTATGGACGACGTGCGGGACCAACACCGAGCCCGCCGGCGCCTATCCGCACTGCCGGTCTCGCTTCGGCGTCTTCGATCAGCACGGCAACGTCGCGGAGATCATGACGCGCTTCGAGCCCGCCGACGGCAAGATGTATACGCAGCTCAAGGGCAGCGCATTCTTCTACGTCGACGTCGCGAAGAAGCCGACCGACCCCGGGGGCTACTGGACGAAGTATCCCGACCAGTGCAACTTCGACCCGCGGTGGCACGTGGAGAAGCTCGAAGAGTCCTCGCACATGAACTACCACCTCGGATTTCGCTGCTGCAAGACGCTGGGAGGTCCTGACTCAGGCCGCGAGTGAGCTCGCTCAGTGGGCCTTGGCGCGGATCCCCTCACCGGGGATCGTCATCAGCGAAGGGCCCGTGCGCGCGAGGATGGGCTCGAAGACGTCAGCGAGGTCGCGGTCGTAGCTGATCTCGATGGTGGAGATGATGCCGTCGGCCAGGATCGACCGCGTGTAGTAGAGGCGGCCGCCGTCGTGACCGCGCACGACCCAGGTGTTCATGGCGAGGGTCTTGAAGGTGATGCCGTCGCGGCGCGTCCAGTCGCCGTAGAGCTGCTGGACGGTCATCGGCGGGTTGTCGAACATGGCCCATGCGCGCACGCGCGCCTTCGAGGCGTACTCGAACGGCTGGCCGCGGCCGTCGGCGTCGCCGGCCTTCTTGACGAAGAACGTCGGGAGGTCGACGGAGAAGCCATACTTGTGGTTCACATAGCGGTCGTAGACGGGGCACTCGACGGCTCCGGGCGAGGCGCACGTCGGGGTGGGCGGCATCACCGCGTCGGCGGCGGCGACGGTGGGCAGGATGACTCCGGCGACGACAAGAACGAACGCGGAGCGGGGGCTCATGGAGGCCGACGCTAGCTCGCCGCCCGGTCAAGCGGCCAGAAAGCGGCGAAGGACCTCGTCGGTGAGGACGAAGGCGAAGAAGGCGACGCTGACCCATGCGTTGACGTCGAAGAAGGCCCGGTCGATGGCCCCGAGCCCGCGACGACGGACGAGGGCGTGCTCGTAGACGAGGAGAGCGGCGGCGATCGTGACGGCGACGGCGTAGGCGGGGCCTCGGTGCAAGGCGAGGCCGCAACCCCCGAGCGCAAGCACCGTCACGACGTGCGAACACGCGCTGATGGCGAGGGCGCGACGGGTACCGAAGCGGGCCGGGATCGAGTGGAGGCCGACGTCGCGGTCGAAGGCCTCGTCCTGGAGCGAGTAGAGGATGTCGAACCCGAGGAGCCAGCTCACCACGGCGACCATGAGCAGCACGATGCCGAGGCCAGGCCCGACCCCCATGGCGAGCCACGCGCCCCCGGGCGCGAGCGCCAGCGCGACCCCGAGCCACGCGTGCGCGCCCCACGTGAAGCGCTTGGCGTAGGAGTAGCCGAGCAGCACGACGAGGACGGCGGGGGCGAGGACGCCTGGCCAGAACCCCAGCGTGGCGGCGACAGCGAGAAAGGCGAGGCCGGACACGACCGCGAGCGCGAGCGCTTCCCCTGCGCGGACGGCACCGGAAGGGACGTGGCGGGTACGCGTACGCGGATTGCGGGCGTCGATGTCGCGATCGGCCCAGCGGTTGAACGCCATCGCGCTGGTGCGCGCGCACACCATGCAAGCGAGCATCGCGGCCAGGCGCCACAGCGTGAAGGGGACATGGGGCTGCGCCAGCGAGAGCACGACGGCGCTGGCCGCGAAGGGCAGCGCAAACACCGTGTGCGCAAACGCGACCATCGAGCCATAGGTGCGAATACGTACGGCGACGGTCATGCGGTCTCCTGCGTGCGGCGAACGATCCACCGCCGCGGCGCGCGGACTTGGCGGAGGACGAAGGCGTCCGGGGTGTCGCCCGGATCGCCGTCGATGGCGAAGAGCCCTGGACGGGCCCCGGAGGCCACGCGGCCGACGTCTGCACGACCGAGCGCCCGGGCACCCTCCCAGGTTGCCATGCGCAGGAGGTCGCGGGGAGGCACGGTGGGAAAGCGATCAGCCAGCGCACGCGCCTCGCCGAGGACGTCGAGCGACGAATTGGAGGCCAGCGAGTCCGTACCGAGCGCCGGGAAGAGCCCGGCGGCGCGGATAGCGAGGAGTGGCGGGAGCCGCGTCTCGATGTGGAGGTTGGAGCGCGGGCACAGCACCACCGGGCTCCCGCGTCGGGCGACCAGGTCGAGCTCCTCCGGGCGCGCATCGGTGAGGTGCACGGCGAGCACGTGGGGCCCGAGGGCGCCCAGCTCGTCGGCGAAGGCGACTGGAGACGCGCCGGGCCACTCGAGCAGATCGCGACGGAGCTTGAGGCGTGACTCGTACCAGTCGGCGATGGGACCGTCGCCGTGCTCGAGGAAGCGTCGCTCGGCGGGGTGCTCGGCGAGGTGGACGCTGGCGCGCAGACCGCGGTCGCGCGCGTCGCGGAAGAGCCGTCGCACGACATCCGGATGCGTGGTGTAGAGGGTGTGCGCAGTGGGGACATAGGTGAGACCGGCGCTCGGCCACGCGCCGACGCTCTCCTCGACGAGGCGCGCGAGATCTGCGACGAGGTGCTCGAGCGCGTCCCGTTCGACACCGAAGACTTCGTGGAAGATGCAGCCGACGAAGCCGCGTCGCGCCAGCGTGCGCACGGCGGCGAGCGAGTTCGTCACTTCGCCCACGCCCACGGTCCCGTACGTGTCGAGCTCGTCCACCGCCTTGCCGATGGCCTCGGCGTCCTCCTCCGGCCGCAACTCCGCACGCACACCGATCAACTGCTCCACCCACGGGACGAAGCCCGCGCCTCCCGGAGCGCGGCCACGCAGCGCGCTGAGCTCGAGGTGGGTATGGGCGTTGACGAGGCCCGGCAGGAGAACCCCGCGTACGCGCTCCACCGGGGCGCCCGCGTGGCGCGGCAGCACGGTTGCGGCCGGCCCGACCTCGACGACTGTGCCCGCGTCATCGACGACCACGGCACCGTCGCGGAGGGTCTCCGCGTCGCCGGTGACGATGGCGTCGGCGTGCACGGCGCGCATCGGGAGCCCCTCAGGCGGGTGGCGTGAGCCAGTCGTAGTGGACGTTGCGACGCGTGGCCTTGAACCCGGCGGCCCGGATGCGCTTCTCCATCGCGTCGGCGTTCATGCAGAACGTCGTCCCTGCGCTCGAGACCACGTTCTCCTCGAACATCACGCTGCCGAAATCGTCCGCGCCGAACCGCAGTGCCACCTGGCCGACTTCGGGGCCCTGCGTGACCCAGGAGGCGCCGACGTGGTCCACATTGTCGAGGAGGAGGCGTGCCACGGCTTGCTGCCGCAGATAGAGCACGGTGCCGTGGTCGCCGGGCTCGATGCGGGTGCCGCGTTCGTGCTGGAAGTCCCAGCAGAAGAAGGCGGTGAAGCCGGCCGTCTCGTCCTGAAGATCGCGGATCTTCACGAGGTGGTTGATGCGGTCGCGCACGGTGTCGACCGTTCCGTACATCATCGTGGCGCTCGAGCGAAGGCCCATCTGGTGAGCGACACGCATGACACCGAGCCATTCGTCGCTCGTGCACTTGGCCTTGGCGATCGTGCGGCGCACCCGGTCGACGAGGATCTCCGCTCCTCCACCGGGGACGCTATCGAGCCCCGCGGCGTGGAGGCGCTCGAGGACGCCGCGGACGCCGAGCCCTTCGAGGCGCGCGATATGCAAGATCTCCTCGGGCGACAGGGCATGGAGTCCGAGCTTGTACTCGCGCTTCATCCAGCGGAAGAGGTCCTCGTACCATTCGATGCGGAGGTCGGGATGAAGGCCGCCCTGGAGGAGGATCTGCACGCCTCCGGCATCGACGACCTCTTGCAGCTTCTTCCCGAGCTCTTCGCGCGACAAGACGTAGCCCTCCGGGTGGCCCGGCGGACGGTAGAAGGCGCAGAACCGGCAGCTCGTCGTGCAGACGTTGGTGTAGTTCACGTTGCGATCGACGATGTACGTGACGACGTCGTGTGGGTGCTTGCGCCGGCGGACGGCATCGGCGGCGAGCCCCAGATCGAAGAGGGACGCGTCCGTGACGAGGCGCTCCCCTTCGGCCGCGCTGAGACGCTCGCCCTCGGCAGCGCGTGCCAGCAGGCCGTCGAGCGAAGAGGTCGCGGCAGGTCGCCGAGCCGTGTCGGTCGAGTCGTCGTCGAAGAAGCGGACACGAGTGCGCGGCAGCAGGCCGGCGCTCGCCGCGTCGTCGTAGAAGCGCTCCAGACCGCGGCGTTCGTCGTCCCCCAGCTCGTAGCGGATGGCGTCGCGCAGGTAGGCCCGCAACGAGGCAGGCAAGAGGCCCGTACGCGCGGCGTGCTCGTCGGCGATCGCGTCGCGACGGTCGAGGCCGGAGACGCGGGCTCGATCGAGGAGGCGCTCGTCCGAGGTGGAGAGCGCGCCCGTTCGACCACACCAGGCGGCGAAGACGAAGGGCAGCCCCGTCTGCTCCCACCACGCGAGCCCGAGGTCGAGCACGTGAGGAAAGCGCCCCTCGATCTCCAGCGCGGGGTCTCCGATGACGAGCGCACCGCGAGCTCCCCCTACGTGAGCGATGGCCTCGCGGGGACCGCGGCCGACCAGGTGGGGCTCGCGCCCACGGCTTCGCGCGCGCAGCAGGAGGCGCGCGAGGACGACGCTGGTGCGCGACGAGAGGTCGACCGCCAGCTCCGTAATCTCCTCGATGGGGCATTCGGCGACCACGACGACGCTTCGCACGGCACCTCGTGCGCCGATCGCGCCGCCGCGCACGATCCGGAGATCCCCGATGGTCGCGGCCGCAGCCACCGGCATCAGCGCGATATCCGCCTCGTCCTCCGCGATGCGGCGTGCGACCTCGGTGGGCGAGGCGCAGTCGAGGCGAACGCGAGCGCTCGCTGGCTCTCGGTCCAGACCGTCGTAGAGCGGGCGCGCGTTGAGGTAGCCGACGGCCGCCACGCGGAGGCGATCGTCGGTCACGGCAGCACCTCGAGGTGCTTCGCCGCCTTGCGCTCGCGGACCTTGAAGGCCGCCTCGGGGAGCGCGGCGCGAGGATGCTCGTGAACGACGCGGTAGAGCGTGTCGCGTTCCACCGGGACGCGCCCGGCCTCCTGGATGAGCCTGACCAGCTGCTCGACCGTGAGCGAACCGGGCGAGCGCGATCCCGCAGCGCGGTAGATGGTCTCGTGGACGATCGTCCCGTCGACGTCGTCGGCGCCGAAGCGGAGCGCGATCTGCGCGACCTCCGGCGTCATGCTGACCCAGTAGGCCTTCAGGTGAGAGACGTTGTCGAGGAGGAGTCGTGACACCGCCACGGTGCGAAGGGCATCGATCGCCGTGGGGGCGGGCAGGTTCTTCATCCCGTTGCCGTCCGGGTGGAAGGCGAGCGGTATGAAGGCCTGGAGCCCTTCGGTTTCGTCCTGGAGCGCCCGGAGACGGAGCAAGTGGTCGACACGGTGCTCGAAGGTCTCGATGTGACCGTAGAGCATGGTGGCGTTGGTCCGCATGCCGAGCGCGTGGGCTGCCCGGTGCACGTCGAGCCACTGGTCGGCGGTCGCCTTGTCGTGCGAGATGCGTGAGCGCACCTCCGGATGAAAGATCTCGGCGCCTCCGCCGGGCAAGCTGTCGAGTCCGGCGGCGCGCAGTCGCTCGAGCACTTCGCGGTGGGTCATCCCGTAGTGCTCGGCGAAGAAGTGGATCTCCACGGCGGTGAAGCACTTCATGTGGATGTCCGGCTTGATGCGCTTGAAGCCGGCGAGGAGCTCCTCGTAGTACGTGAACGGCAGCCCCGGATGCAGGCCGTTGACGATGTGGATCTCGCTCGGCGGGTCGTCCATGCGCGCTTCGAGCTCGTGCCACGCGTCCTCGACGCGCATCGTGTGCGCGCCAGGAGCTCCCTCTTCCAGCTTGGCGAACGAGCAGAAGAGACAGGAGGCGACGCAGACGTTGGTCACCTCGAGGCGCATGTTGCGATTGAAGTAGGTACGATCGCCGTGCAGGTGCTCGCGCACCTCGTTGGCGAGCTGACCGAGGGAGACGACGTCGGGATGACGAAAGAGCGCGACGCCGTCATCGAACGACAGTCTTTCACCGCGCTGCATCTTTTCCCGGATGGCATCGAGCGTCATGTCGCTTCCTCCTCGTCGAATCTCGGCGTACGACCCGCGCGTCGGACGAACCCTTCGAGCTCCTTGCGCTTCACGATCTCCGCTGCCTCGAGGCGCGACTTCTTGCCGACGACGCCGAGCTTCTCGCCCTCGGCCATCGGCAGGCCGCGCTTGTTGGCGATGAACCCGGCCAGCTCGTTCGCGCCGAAGCCGAGCGCCACCTGCGCCAGCTCGAGCCCGGACCGCGTCCAGTCGACGCGAACGCGCGCGGCGCGTGGTCCCGTGATGCGGGCGATGGCCACCTCGCGGAGCAGCTCGAGCCCGGTGAGCTCGGCTTCCGGACCAGGGAGAACGACGGCGTTCACGTCGTCGTTGGCCGCACGGGTGTAGATGCGCACGTCGTCGCCCACCTCGTTCGCGCGCACGCGATCGGCGAGGGCACCGAGCGCGAGCAGGTCGGCGTGGTGCAAACGCTCGACGTCGGCCTCCTCGACGCGACCTCGCTGGCGAGCCGCGAGGACGGCGGACAGACCGGCGGCGTCGATGGCACGGTCGACGAGCGCGCTCACGGTGACCCCCATCGGCGGAGAAGGCCGTGCTCGAAGCCGAGGTGATCGAGCAGGCGTCCCACGACCGTGTCGATGGCGTCGTCGAGTGTCTCGGGCTTCCCGTAGAAGGACGGCATCGCCGGGAGGACCACGGCCCCGAGCCGCGCCAGCTGGGTGAGGTTCTCCAGGTGGACGAGGCCGAGCGGAGTCTCCCGCGGCACGACGACGAGGGTGCGTCGCTCCTTGAGCATGACGTCGGCTGCGCGCGTGAGGAGGGTATCGGAGATGCCGTGGGCGATGCGGGCGGCCGTCCCCATCGAGCACGGGACGACAGCCATCGCGTGCCACCCGGCGCTGCCGCTGGCAAAGGGGGCCTTGTAGTCGCGCACGCCCCACACCGGGAGGCCGATCTCCTCGCGCAGATCGCCGCCGCACTCCAGCGCCCAGACCTCGGGCGCGGTCTGTGACAGGCATACGCCGAGCTCCACGTCGTCGCGCTTCCGCAGCACCTGGAGGAGCCGACGCGCGTAGGGAGCGCCGCTCGCTCCCGTGATGCCGACGACGATCTTCTTTTTTGTCATGAGGCCACCTCCGCACGGACGATGGATGCGACGCCGAGCGTCAGATCGAAGCCGTGCACACGCGAGAAGCCGACGTTGGCGAGCACGCCCTCGTACTCTCGTCGCCGGAGGAAGCCGGCCATGCTCCTGGCCAGGTATTCGTAAGCGCCACGGTCGCCGGAGAGCCAACCGCCGAGCGCGGGCATGACGAGCCGCGCGTAGGCCTGGTGGAAAGCGCGGGTGACCAACCGGCTGGGCCTGAAGAGCTCGAGCGTGACGAAGGCGCTGCCCGGACGCAGGACGCGGAGGACCTCGCGCGCGCCGACGCTCGGATCGGACAGGTTCCGCATGCCGAAGCCGCAGACGACCGCCGCGAACTCCCCGTCGGCGAAGGGGAGCGCCGCTGCGTCGCCCACGACCGTCTCTGCTCGCGGCACCTTGCTGCGACCGCGCTCGAGCATGGCGGCCGAGAAGTCCACGGCGACGATGCGATCATGGGGGCGCGCTTCTGCGACGAGGGCCGTGAGGTCCATGGTGCCGGCGCACAGGTCGAGCACGGGGCCGGGCAACCCGCCAGCCAGCTGGGCCACCGCGCGCGCGCGCCAGCCGCGGTCGATGCCCGCGGACATGACGTGGTTGACGGTGTCGTAGGTGGGGGCGATGCGATCGAACATCTGGCGCGCCGCGCTGCCGTGGGCGCCTTCCTCGCCGCGGCGCGCGTGAACGTCGGCGATCGGCTCTCGAGTCGTTCCTTGCAGGCTCATGGTCGCGCCCTCCCGAGCAACCCTCGCGCGACCCCGAGGACGCGCTCGATGGCCCCGGCTTCGTGGATGCCGTTCATACGGCTTTCGCTCGTACCCGGGACTGCGATGCCTAGCTCCGCGAGCATCGCTTCCGCCCGCGCCGCGACCTCCGGGCTCGTCCGACACGGCTCCGGCCAGTCGCGCGTGTAGCCCTCTTCTCGCCATTTGCGCGTGCCGTCGATGCTCACCTTGCTCCCCCAGAGCGCCTGGTTGGCCCCGTGGTCCAGCTGGTCGATCGGCCCGTCGACGAACGCGAGATCGCGCTTGGGGTCCAGGTTGGCGAGCAGCCGCCACGCGACCTGCCCGAGGTCCTGCACGTCAACGTCCTCATCCAGGACACAGATCACCTTCGAGAAGGACATCTGCCCGGACCCCCACAGTCCGTGAGCCAGCCGCGCCGCGTGGAACGGGTACTGCTTCTTGATCGAGAGCAGGACGAGGTTGTGGAACGCTCCCTCGACGGGAAGGTTCATGTCTACGATCTCGGGAAAGAGCATCCGCAGGAGCGGGAGGAACAGCCGCTCGGTGGCCTTGCCCAGCCACGCGTCCTCCATGGGCGGCGGCCCGACGAGCGTCGCGGGGTAGACGGCGTCGGCCCGGTGCGTGAGCGCGGTCAGGTGGAAGCGAGGGAAGCGATCGACGGGGGTGTAGTAGCCCGTGTGATCGCCGAACGGGCCCTCGTCGACGAGCGGCTCGCGCGGATCGACGTAGCCTTCGAGGACGAAGTCGGCGTCGGCGGGGACCTCGAGAGCCACGGTCTTGCACGCCACCGTGGCGACGGCCCGCTTGCGCAGGAAGCCAGCGAACATCCACTCGTCGATGCCGTCGGGGAGGGGGGCCGTTGCGGCGTACGTCAGCGCGGGATCACCCCCGAGCGCCACGGCGACCTCGAGTCGCGACAAGCCGAGCTCCCTGGCGCGGCGGAAGTGGCGGGCGCCCGTCTTGTGAACCTGCCAGTGCATGGCGGTGCTGCGGCGGTCGAGCTTCTGCATCCGGTAGCAGCC
>Ga0182030_10005803_pt1 | contig 26140 bp, 19 predicted proteins | sample 812S3MmetaG_FD_121299 | JGI IMG/M metagenome (GOLD analysis project Ga0182030, IMG submission 121299) | Permafrost microbial communities from Stordalen Mire, Sweden - 812S3M metaG (Illumina Assembly) | ecosystem: Environmental > Terrestrial > Soil > Wetlands > Permafrost | place: Sweden...
CTTCGTCGCCCATGCCGCGATGGCGCCGTCCTGCGGCCTGGCGGAATTCCGTGACGGGAACCTGGAAGTCTGGTCGCACACGCAGGGCGTTTATCCGCTCCGCAACACGCTCTCCGACATTTTTGGTCTCAGCCGCGATGCGATTACCGTGCATCACGCGCATGGCGCCGGCTGCTACGGGCACAACGGAGCCGACGACGCCGCCTGCGACGCCGCCGCCATCGCGTTGCAACTCCCCGGCCATTGCATTCGCGTCCAGTGGCGGCGCGAGGAAGAGTTCGGCTTCGAACCCGTTGGCACCGCGCATATGACCCGCCTCCAGGCCGTACTCGATCCCGCCGGCAACCCCATCGACTGGACCTGCGAAGTCTGGGCTGGTTCGCATGTGCAACGGCCCATCTACGGCGGCACCATGCTGGTGCACGAGGCGTTGCCAACCCCGCCGCCGCCCGCCAAACCGAACGATCCGCCCGAGGCCGCCGGCGGTGGGGGCACCCGCAACGGCACCCCGCTGTACGATTTCCCCGCGAAACGAATCATCCACCATCTCGCACTGGCCACCCCCGTCCGCACCTCGTCGCTCCGCGGCCTGGGCGCGTTGCCCAACGTGTTCGCGCTGGAATGTTTCGTTGACGAACTGGCGGAGAAAGCCGGCGCCGATCCGGTCGCATGGCGTCTGGCGCATTTGTCCGATCCCCGCGCCCGCCGCCTGATCGAGAACGTCGCGGAGCGTTGCGCATGGTCCTCGCGCGGCCCAGGAGGCGAGGGCAGGGGTCTCGGGATCGCGTGGAGCCGTTACAAAAACAAAGCCGCTTACGCCGCCGTCGCCGTGGAAATCGAAGTCGATCAGGAAGTCCATGTCCGCCGCGCCTGGATCGCCGCTGACGCCGGCCTGGTGATCAACCCCGACGGCGCCGCGAACCAACTGGAAGGCGGCCTGATCCACGCCATCAGCATGACGTTGAAGGAGCAGGTGACAATCGACGGCGCCGGCATCACCTCGCTGGACTGGGAGACCTATCCGATTTTGAAGTTCTCCGAGGTGCCGGAGATTTCCACCGTCATCGTCCACGCGCCAAACGAACCGACCCTCGGCATGGGCGAGTGCACCTTCGGCCCAACCGCCGCCGCGATCGGCAACGCGGTGAAGCACGCGCTTGGCGTGCGGATCAGGGATATGCCGTTGACGCGGGAACGGATCGCGGCGGCGATTCTCGGGGGGTGAAAAGCCGCGGTGCGACCAGTTAGCTCCAACTTCGCGGCGAATACCGCTCAATCGCGGAGGTCGCGGAGCGCCCTGAGGACGCGGAGAAGAACAGCGACAACGCATCGACGCGAGGGAACCGAGCGTCCTCCGCGTCCTCAGAGCGCTCCGCGACCTCCGTGATATCGCGAACGATCCAAACCTCGTGGCCTCGCCGACGATCCGCGACTCTCAGAACGGCACATCTCCGCAAATCGTGATCCGGTGCATGATCCGGGTCTCCGCCGGATAATCGTTCACCGCGAAATGTTGCGTGCACCGATTGTCCCACATCGTCAGCGTGCCGTTCGCCCACCGCGCGCGGCAGGTGAACTCCGGCCGCGTCGAGTGCTTCATGAAGTACTCGATCAGCGGGATGCTTTCCTCGTCCGTCATCCCGTCGAACCGTTGCACATGCCCACCGATATACAGCGCCTTACGCCCGGTCTCCGGATGCGTTCGCACCAGCGGGTGAATGCTGGTGGTCTGCACGTTGCCCGGATCCTTGACTTTCATGTCCGACATGGAATCCGAGTAACGATCCTTCCGCGACCGCCCATCCGCCTGACGGAAATTATCGCCGACGCACACCGTCCGCAGCCCGCCCGCCAGCGTTTTCATCCCATCCGACAGCGCCTCGTACGCCAGATACTGATTGGTGAATATCGTATCGCCCCCGGCCGAGGGCACCTCCAGCGCGTACAGCATCGTCGCCATCGCCGGCGACGGGGAGAACATCTGATCGGTATGCCACGACCCGCCGAAATTCTTCTTGTCGGTGGGTTTCTTGATGATTGCCAGGATCTCGGGGTAATCCGGCATCCCCTGCATGAACGGGTGCAGATGAATTTCCCCCCAACGTTTCGCGAACGCCAACTGCTGGGCTGGCGTGATATGCTGGTCTCGAACGCAAATCACCAGATTATCCAGCAGTGCCGCGCGAATTTCCGCCAGCACCTCGTCGGAGACCTCTCGCGACAGATCGACCCCGGTGACATCGGCGCCCGCCGCTCCGGCGAACCGTTGCACGGTCAAATGGCGGTACCGCGTGTTGGTCGGCGCGTTCATCGTTTCGGACTCCTCACAACATCTTCAAACGTATAGCCGGGCATGACCGGCGCATCGCTCACCCCATCATGTCGCTGGCGATGGCCCGGTCAAGCCGGGCCATGACGAATGACGCGCGCGGGCAATGACCAATGACGCGCGGGGGCCATGACGACGCGCGCCTGGACCATGTCGGATGTCTCGCGGTCGTCAAAACCCAACGGGGACGTATCCCCGCCAAAACTCAATACATATGCTGTCCGCCGTTGATCGACAGCGTCGATCCCGTGATGAAATCGGCATCGTCCGCCGTCAGGAACGCCACGCCCCGGGCGATATCCTCGGCATGCCCCAACCGCCCGACCGGGATCTTGGCGACGATCTTCTTCAACACCTCGCCCGGCACCGCGCGCACCATCTCCGTATCGACATAACCCGGCGCGATCGCGTTGACCGTGATGCCGAACCGAGCGCCTTCCTGCGCCAGCGCCTTGGTGAACCCATGCATGCCCGATTTGGCCGCGGCATAGTTGACCTGGCCGTATTGTCCAGCCTGACCGTTGATACTACCGATGTTGACCACGCGGCCGAATTTGGCGTTGCGCATGCCCTCGAACGTCAGCTTGCAGATGTTGAAGCAGGACCCGAGGTTGGTGTCGATCACCGCGTCCCACATGTCGCGCCGCATGCGCAACATGGTGCCATCGCGGGTAATGCCGGCGTTGTTCACCACGATCTCGACCGGACCGAATTCGGCGACGATTTCCGCCATCCCCTTCTCGCAGGCTTCGAAGTCGCAAACATCGAATTTCTTCACCGCGATACCGTGTTCGGCGTGAAACGCGATGGCGGCCGCGTCATTGCTGGCGTAGTTCGCGATGACGGTCCGGCCCGCGGCTTTCAACGCCAGACTGATGGCGGCGCCGATGCCGCGGGTGCCCCCGGTGACCAATGCGATGCGACTCATGTGCTGTTTCCTCCGTTTTTTTCGTCAGCGCCCGAACTTTACCGCTCGATGCACATCGCGACGCCCATGCCGCCGCCGATGCACAGCGTGGCAAGGCCTTTTTTCGCGTCCCGCTTGCTCATCTCATGCAGCAGCGTCGTCAGGCATCGGGCGCCTGAGGCACCGATCGGATGCCCGATCGCGATTGCCCCACCATTGACGTTCACCTTCGCCGGATCCCAGCCCAGGTCCTTGTTCACCGCCAGCGCCTGCGCCGCGAATGCCTCATTGGCCTCGATCAGGTCCAGGTCCTCGACCTTCCACCCGGCCCGAGCCAACGCCTTGCGTGTGGATGGGATCGGGCCGGTCCCCATCAACGCCGGATCGACGCCCGCCGTCGCGAACGACGCGATCCGCGCCAACGGCGTCAGCCCGCGCTTTCGCGCTTCCTCGCCGCTCATCAGCACCAAAGCCGCCGCGCCGTCGTTGATCCCCGACGCGTTGCCCGCCGTCACCGTGCCGTCCTTGCTGAACGCCGGCCGCAGCCGTGCCATGCTCTCCGCCGACGAGTCATCGCGGATATATTCGTCGTCGGCCACGATCACGTCGCCCTTGCGGGTCTTCACCGTCACCGGCTCGATTTCGTCCTTGAAACGACCCGCCTTGCGCGCCGCCGACGCCTTCTGCTGCGAGGCCAGCGCGAACGCGTCCTGCTGCTCGCGGCTGATCTGGAATTTGGTCGCCACGTTCTCCGCCGTGTTGCCCATGTGATAACCATGGAACGCGTCCCACAGCCCGTCCTTGAGCATCGTGTCGATGAACTCCAGCCCGCCCATCTTGGTGCCGTTGCGCAGGTGCGCGGCGTGGGTGGACAGGCTCATGCTTTCCATCCCGCCGGCGGCGACGATCGCGCTCTCACCGGTGAGGATCTGTTGCGCGCCCAGTGCCACCGCGCGCAGGCCGGAGCCGCACACCTGGTTGATGCCGAACGCGGTCTTTGAATCGGGCAACCCCGCCGCGCGCGCCGCCTGCCGGGTCGGGTTCTGTCCACCGCCGGCGGCGAGCACCTGACCGAAGATCACCTCATCCACGTCCTCGGCCGACACCCCGGCCCGGGCGAACGCCGCGCGCAACGCGATCGCGCCCAGCGACTGCGCGGACAATGTGCTGAGCGCGCCGTTGAAGCTGCCGACAGGGGTGCGGGCGGCGGAGACGATAACGATGTCGTTCATGCTGGAGCGCTCCCGTTGGGCGGGCCATCCCGCCGGATTGCGTATTGTAGCCGCGCGCGGCGCGACCAGGAAGATGGGGTTGATATGGTTCTCACACCCGTTCGCGCCAGGTCCTTTTCTCGAAGCCGCCGCTCCCGGTCGCATTGATCGACATCAAACGCCCGCGCCGGCCGGCTCACCCGAGGTCGATCCTTCCGCCACGGACAGGAACAAACCGACTTTCAATGGACGCGTGGTTGCGTTCGGCACGCGGACCTCCAATGACCCGGTGACCAGCGAACGACACTCCCGAACCTGCTACTCCGCCGCGCGAGCGCGGCGCGGACGGCGCGCCCTCGCGCCAACCGCCGTTCCGGCACCTGGCGACCGGGCACGCCGCGGCCTGGGTGTTTCAACCGCCGCCGCGACTGTTTCCCCCAGCCACGCCCGCAACGGCTCCCACAGCAGCGCCGGCGCGCCGCGGCCCGTCGTCATCCCGACATGGCCCGCGTCCGGCTCCACCAGCGTCACATTCGGCAGCTGCCGGGCCAGTGCCCGCGCCGACTGCGGCGGCACGATCCGGTCCCGCCGGGGCACCGCCACGAATGCCGGCACCGTGATCGTCCCGGGATCGACGCGCAGCCCGGACACCCGCCATTCCCCGCGCATCGGCAGGTTGTCCTGATACCACTGCCGCAGACACTCGCGCGCGACGGTGCCCGACAACGCCACGCCGTCGTTCAGCCAGTCCTCCAGCGCCACGAACAGCCGCGCGGAGGGACTGTCCGGATCCATCCGGCCGAACTGGCGGAACTTCTCCGCCACCGCGACCGGATCGTCCAGCGCGAACAAGGACTGCAGCAGGTCAACCGGCACCAGCTTCGTCTCGCGCAACATCGGTTCCAGCATGGCGCATGTCGCGGTCAGCTTGTGCAGCCGTTCCACGTCTCCGGCGTGGAAGTCCCATGGCGCCGCCAGCAGCGCGAGCCCGCCGACAAGGTCCGGCCGCAGCGCCGCCGCCGCCGTGGCGAAGGTGCCGCCCATGCAATAGCCCGCCAGCACGATCTTGCCGCCGGACAACTCCCGCGCCGCCGCCATGGCCCGCACCAGCCGGCCGGCGATGGTATCGGTCAGCGAGAACGCCGGCTCGGGATCGCCCCAGTCCAGCAGCATCGGATGCACCCCGTGCTCCGCCAGCCAGCGCAGCATCGAGTGGCCTTGCATCAGGTCCAGCACCGTCCAGCGGTTGATCAAACTCGGCACGAACAACACAACGTGGCCAGTGCCGCCATAATCCAGCAGCCGCGCGCCATCCTCCCGCCAGCGCACCGGCGGGTCGGGCAGGTCGCGATGGAACGGGTGCGCGCGCCACGCCTCGATGCCCGCCAGGAACGCCGCCTCAGCCGCGACGGCGGCGTTTGGCCTCCAGGGGGGGGGGCAAGGCGGATTCCAGTGGGGATTCCAGTCTGGCGAGCCGGGCTTCCAGTTCATCGACCCGGCGAGCGAGACGCTGGACCGCATCATCGACAGCGTCAGATGCAGCAGCAGCGGCCGCGGTCCCCGCCTCTCGGGTCCCCGCCACTCTGGTCCCTTCTGGTCCGGGCCGGGCCGTTCGGACGCTGTCACGAGGCGCGACCAACGATGACGGCGCCACCAGCATCGCGTCCGCCCACAACGTGACCGCCGCTCGCCACGCCTCCATCGCGGGTCCCATCCGGTCCTGGAGCCCCGGGGGCGCGCCCAACGGCAGTCCCGGCATCGACAAGCCCGGCCCCGTTCCGTCGGTCCGCGCGTCCATCGCCGTCGCGTCCATCGACCGGGCGTGCATTTCCCGCCGCCACATCGCGCTCCAGTCGCGCAGAAACCGCGCCAGTTCCGGCTCTCCCAACGCGCTTTCGTCGGGTCGTCCCGAAGGCGCTCCCATTGGCTCCTCCGCCGATCCCTTTGAGACCGGGTCCGAGCTGGCTTTTCTGGTCATGCCTCATCCGGCCTCCTTCGCGGCGGGACCATAGGGCCCGCGCGGGCCGCGTGAAACCGCGAAACATCATACCGCGGTGCAATAGGGCTTCCGCCCGGACGGTTTGTATCGCATGGTAGGCGCCAAGAAAGCCGCGAGGGATGAATGGCCGACCCCGCCCAGAAGGAAACCGACGCCGGGACCACTCAGGTGCCGCCGGTCGTTGTGAAGAAATACGCGAACCGCCGTTTATATAACACCGAAAGCTCCAGCTACATCACGCTTGAGAACCTCGCCGAAATGGTGCGCGCGGGCCGCGATTTCGTGGTCTACGACGCCAAGACCGGCGATGACATCACCCGCGGCGTGCTGACCCAGATCATCGTCGAGGAGGAGGGCAAGGGTCACAATCTGCTGCCCACCAATTTCCTGCGCCAGTTGATCGGATTTTACGGTGGCGCGATGCAGGGCGTGGTGCCCGGCTACCTCGACCAGGCGATGAAAGCCTTCACCCAGCATCAGGAACAGATGAAGGAGACGATGCGCAAGACCGTCGGCTCGATGTCGTCGTTGTTCCCGTTTGGCAACATCGAGGAGATCGGCCGCCAGAACATGGCGATGATCGATCGCGCGTGGTCCATGTTCACACCCTTCAAACCGGGATCCGAGCCTGGAGGCCCCTCTGGCGCCCCCCCTGGCGCCCCGCAGGACGAAACCGCCGCGCTGCGTCAGGAGATCGAGCACCTGCGGCGGGAGCTGGCCGCCAAGGACAGCAAGAAGGGTTAGGGTCCGAGCGATCGCCCGCTGTCGGATGGCGCCCCTCCGACCGCGGGACGATGAGGCACGGCCAGCGAGCATCTCCGCGCGCGGCAAAGTAATTTGCCATCGCCAGGCAGGCCGGACAAACTGCTGACCGTGTGCTCGATGCCGGCCTGTGCCACCGCAACATGGGCGACAGGCGCGGTGGAGGGCGGCGGTGACGACCATCAACACAAGCGGGCAATTCAGCGGAACCGTCTCGGGCGGCAGGTCTTCAACATACTATCGGGTGGCCAGGCCGTTGCCGCCGCGGCAAGCGGCGGCGGCGAACTGAATGTCTTCTCCGGCGGTTCCGCCACCAGCACGACAGTGAGCAGCGGCGGCTCGGAGGGCGTCTCCTCCGGCGGCGTGGCCGACTATACGACCGTGAACGCCCAGGGTTCGATGACCCTGTGGTCCGGTGGGGTGGCGAGTTTCACGACGATCAGCGCCGGCGGCTGGACGCGCGTACCGCCAGGCGACAAAGCGAGGTCGCCTGATCATCGATGTGTCGCCTGGTGACGCACGCCTTCACACCACCCGCACCGCCGGGGGCAACTGCGCCGGGTCCTCCCAGAACGCATCCTTTTCGAACCCGGCGAACAAATCGGGCGGCAGGATCGTCGGCCGCTTCTCCGCCCGCACGGAACCGCGCATGTCATGCAGCCTCGGCTTGCCCAGCCGCACGTCGAATTCGATCATGTCGTACGCCGGCTCGATATGGCCGGGGTCGTACGCGAACAGCGTCTCCCCGATGGCGTCATAAACCGCCGCCAGCGTGCCCAGACAGTTCGCCGCCAGCCATTCGAAGCGAATTAGCAACATCTGGTCCGCGTGCGGGCCGTAAGCCGCCTCCCGCGGCGCGTTCCAGGCGAAACCGGCCGCCTTTGCTCAGCCCCTCGACGCGGAAATACACGGCGCATCCCGCGCGTGGCAGGGCAGAAATGAAATGAATGCCGTTCCGCGCGTGTCGCTGGTTCATTCGCGGGAATCGCGGCCTCATCGGCCAGGGCAGGCCGCCAGGGTAACCCAGTGCGGCCGCCGGTCCAGCCGGGAATCATGGGAAATCGCCCGAATGCACAGCGCACGGAGGCTACCCGTTACCTATTCCTCCGTCGGACGGTTCGTCCGCGGCGGCCCCCGAAACCGGCGAGCGGCCACGTAATGATCGCGAACAGCGGCCTCCCGTTAAGCCTTTGGCAACATGAACCTCCGACAATCCCAACACGCCGCCCGCGCCGTCGCCGTCCGTTACCGCGTCCCTTTCACACCGAACCACGATCCCATCCCGGAGCCCGCGCCATGCCCACCCCGAGACGCCTGCTCGCTCAAAGCGCCGCCGTCGCCCTGTTCGCGCTGACGCTCCCCACGCGTCCGGCGCGCGCCGCCGATCCGGCCACGCCCGACGAAGCCAAAGCGCTGGCCGAGCGCGCCGCCGTCCATTTCAGGGACGTCGGTCCCGATAAAGCCATCGCCGACTTCAACGACGCGAACGGCGGCTTCGTCGATCGCGAGTTGTTCGTGGTGGTCTATGACCCCGCCAACAAAATCCAGGGCTCGTACGGCATCCCCGTGTTGCGCGGCAAGGACGCCACCGCCCTCAAGGACGTCGATGGCAAGGAATTCGGCAAGGACATCATCGCGCTGGCGAAGAACGGGGGCAGCGGCTGGATCGAATACCGCATGACCAACCCTGTCACCAAAAAAGTCGCCCTCAAACGCTCCTGGGTCATCGGACTGGGCGACTACGTTTTGTTCGTCGGCGCCTTCGGGAGCTGAGGCGTGGCCTTGTCCGGGGCCGCGTGGCGCCGTCTCGCCAACCTGCCGATTTACGCCAAGGTCAGTCTGGCGCCGGGCCTGATCCTGGTCGTGCTGGTGCTGTTGTCGCTCGGCTCGCTGCGGATGCTGGATACCGCCGGGTCGCGGCTTCAGGCGATCAGCGAGCGCGCCTTCCCAACCTATCAGCGCGCCGCCGAAACCAAAGACGCGGTCGATGCCATCCAGACCGCCCTGCAACACACCCTCAGCGTCGCCGCCAATGAGAGCGACGCGGCCCGCGTGCTGGCCGTCGCCGCCCCGGTCCGCCAGGCGATCGCGCGCGCCGCGACGGCGCTGGACCGCCTGCGCCAGCAGATCGGCACCGCGGACGCCGCCATCGCCACCGCCGGCAAATCCTTCGATGCCTACCAGGCGGCGGCCTCCGACGTGCTGACCGCCGCGGCCGCCGACCCGGCGACCGCGACCATGCTGATGGCCGACGTCGATCAGCAATTCGCCAGCCTGTCCGAGGAACTGAACGGGTATAAAAACCGCGCCGACCTCGCCAGTCAGTCCATGGCGCGGGACGCCATCCAGGAAGCCGCCAGCCAACGTCTTTGGCTGTTGTGCGGCCTCGCCGCGGCGATCGTGGTCAGCATCGGGACCATGGCCGCGACCTCGCGCGCCATCGGCCGCCCCATCCTTCGCCTCACCGGCCGCATGGCGGCGATGGCCGAGGACGACCTCGACAATGAGATCCCGGCGCTGGATCGCGGCGATGAAATCGGCGCCATGGCGCGCGCCGTCGATGTGTTCCGCCGCAACGGCCTGCGTGCCCGCCTGCACGCGTTGGAACGGGAGCGGGAGCAGGCGGCGAAGCAAATCCACCAGGCCGCGATGAGCCGGCACACCAACGATTTCGGCACCTCGATTTCGGGTGTGATGGCTTCGCTGGGTGCCTCGGCCGCGGCCACGCGCCGCGCCGCGGCCGGAATGGCCGAAGCCGCCGCTCAGGTATTCAGCCAGGCGAGCGTCACCGCCGACGGCGCGGTCAAGGCCTCGCTGGATCTGTCCTCGGTGGCATCGGCCGTGGAGCAGCTGACCGCCAGTGTCGATGAGATCTCCCGCCAGGTCGACACCGCCGCGACCATCTCCGGCGAGGCGGTGCGCAGCGCCGGGAGTGGTCAAGGCACCATGCGCGACATGGCGCAGGCCGCCTCGCGCATCGGCGACGTGGTGAAACTGATCAACGCCATCGCCGGGCAAACCAATCTCCTGGCGTTGAACGCGACCATCGAGGCCGCCCGCGCCGGAGAAGCCGGCCGCGGCTTCGCCATCGTCGCCAGCGAGGTGAAAGCGCTCGCCGCGCAAACCTCCAGGGCCACGTCCGATATCGACGGCCAGATCACCGCGGTCAGCGGCGCCTCGCAGGCCGCGCTCGCCGCCATGGTCGATGTCGCCTCGGTGATCGGCAAAATGGACGAGGTCGCCAGCGCCATCGCCGCCGCGGTCGAGCAGCAGAGCGTGACGACACGGGAACTCGCCTCCAGCGTCCAGGCGCTGGCGGGCGCCTCGGATGAAACCGCGCGCGCGATGCGTCACGTCGCCGGTGTCGCCGATACCGCCGGCGCCGTCAGCCGTCAGGTCCTGGACGCCGCCGACGCGATCGGCCGCGAGTCCGAGAAACTGCGCACCGAGGTAACCGAGTTCCTCTCGGCGGTGACCGACGACATCCAGGAACGCCGCCGGTATGAGCGGGTGTCCGGCCGCGGCGCCGCCGTCAGTCTGCACGTGCCCGGCAGCGACCCGATCCAGGCGACCCTGAAGGATTTGTCGCGCGGCGGTGCCTTACTCCGGTGCGACCTGACGCTGCCGGCCGGCGGCGAGGTCGATCTCCAATTGCCCAACGCCGGCGGTGCCGTGAACGCCCGCGTGGTCCGCGCCGGGGGAGGCGACCTGGCATTGGTGTTCCGCCAGGATGCCGTGGACCTGGAACGCGTCGATCGCGCATTGGACGCGGTAACGGCGATGGCGGCGTAGGGAAGGAGCCCTCTCCACGTCAATGCGTGGCCCGGACCCGCCGGACCAATCGTTCGAACCGACCGTGGGGCTGCCGCCCCTCCCAGGCCAGGGGCTTGCCTGGCCAAGATAAGATTCTTGCCACACATGTGCACAGGTGCACACGGATATTCGTTACGATTTCTCCGGCAATGTCTCGAGCGGCCGGCAAGGTTGGCCTAGGTTCCGCGATTCCATTAATATCCGTGCGCATCTGTGTACATCCGTGGCAAGAAATTCTTTTCTTCCTCCCGCTCGTCGCAATACCGATTCAAGCGATTGCTCTGCCGATCCGCAGCCCCTCCACGTCAATGCCCGGCCCCGGCCATATGTCGCCTCACGTGCCGTGCCAGATGGCGAGGCCGATCCCTATCGGACTAAAGCGCGCGATAAAGACCCGGACGAAAGGATCATTGCCACGAACCGCCCGCGCTTACCGGTGGTGACCCGACCAATGGCCGTTCGGATCGTCCGAGCCACCGCCCGTGACGTCGCCGATCGTGAAGTTGCCGGCACTCAATTTGCCGATGTTCTGGAACGTGACCTTGGTGTTGTCAGACAGTGTGACCGTGACCGACCCGTCCGCCAGAGATTGATGCGCCAGCGCGTACTTAACCTCGTTCGAATCATATCCGGTCAACGAGATATGCACCTGAGACACATCGGTCAGGCCGCTCACGAATTCGGTGCCGCCGCCGGCGGTTTTCATGAAGTCGAACAGGTTCGTCGCGCCAGGACCGGCGGTGATCGTCGCGCTTCCGGTGCCGGCCACGAAGGTATCCTTGCCGAAGCCGCCGAAAATCTGATCCGAGCCCGATCCGCCATAAAACGTGTCGCGACCCGACGCGAACGCCCCCGATAACGTTTCATTCCCACCCGCGGCATGCAACGCCTGCGCTTTATCGCCCGCCGCGTAAAGCTGATCGCCCGAGCCGCCGCCGAACAACGTCGCGAGCCCGTCACCGGCCTGAAGGAAATTGTTGCCTTTCGATCCACCCTCCAGCAGATCGCGTCCGGTGCCGCCATACACCGTGTCGCTGCCGGCACCGCCGAACACCGTCGCCGCGCCTCCGGCGACGAAGAACAACTTGCTCGTGTCGCCGTAGATCACTTCTTTCCCGGTCGAGGCACTGGCATCGATGGTTTCGCTGCCGCCGCCGGCCAGAACCGTATCGGATCCAAGCGTGGTGACGTAAGTCGAACCGCCGCCGAGTTGCAGCAAATTCTTCCCCGAGCCGACGCTGATCGTGTCGGCGCCGCCGCCAAGCGCGCGGACCGTGTCGTCGCCGTTTCCGGTTGCGATCAGCCAGTCGCCGATATCCGTCGGCGCGATGCTGATCATGTCGTTGCCGCCGCCGGTGATGACCGAGCCCGAGCCGCCGGTCGCGAAGAATGTCAGCTTGCCGCTGCCGGCCAGCACTTGTTCGTTCGCGTCTCCGTTGCCGAAAATCTCGGCGGTCTTCGCCGCGTCGATGACGTAGTCATAGCCTTTTGGCAAGAACGTCGTACCTGACTGGCTCTGCACATATTCTCCGGTGACGCCCGGCGGCAGCGATGGCGGGGATGCCGACTTGTTGTCGAACGCGAGGATCGTGTCGTCGGCGAGGCCGGCGCTGATCGCTCCCGCGACATGCAACGCCAGCAACGCGTTGGCGTCGCGATCATAAGACAATGTGATCGTTGAGTGATTGGCACCCGGTACGGTTACGTTCGGCATCGTTGGATCCTCGTTTATTTCGTGTCGCGGTCACACCGACGGCGTGATCGCGCGAGTTCGTCCGTTGTCGCATCGGCGCGCGCCGACACTGACCATCAGTCCGTTCGATTGAGTCGTCTTACCCGTGCCGCCAACGATGCGAATGTCGCCGGCGGCGACCGAAACTCAGGAAAATCCTGTCGCGTGTGAATGGAATTCTTGTGTCACCAACACGGTTTTTGTCATGCGCACGAGGAGAGCGCTCGACACGACACTCCTCACGCGCGTACTCGCAATTGCGCAAGAGGCGCGGCCCATCTCACCTCATCCACGTTATCTCACCCCGCACCCTGATGATCCGGGTTTCGTAACCTAATCTAATGTCGTGGGATTTGACTCGTCAATCGTAATTTCGACCGAAATTAAATTGTCTTGTCACGTTCCTGCTCTGTTCGGAGCACCCGCGATGGTTCGCGCCGCGGCGCGCTCACCCGCGAGGAAACAAATTGAGATGTGTCGTAATTAATTTGAGAATCGCCGCGTTTAAGCCAAAGGTCCGCGTCATTAATTATCCCGCCTTGTTCATTATTTCGCGCGTTTGTTTCCGGAAGTCGACCAAACGCGCGCGCCGATGATTTGACCGCGACGTGCCTCGCGGCGCACGTTCGATGCGAATGGCGGCGTCGCCGCCTTCGACATGCGGGGGAAATCGATGCGGAATTACCGGCGGGTCTGGGTCTGCGTTTTTTTGTTCACCCTCACCTCCATCAATTACGCCGACCGGGTTGCTTTGTCGGTCGCCGCGACGCCGGTGGCCCAGGAATTTGGGCTGGATAAGGCGGAGATGGGGTGGCTGCTGTCGTCGTTCCTGTGGGCTTACGTGTTGTGCCTGATCCCCGTCGGCCTGCTGGTCGACCGGTTCGGCGGCAAGATCGTCAACGCCTGCGGTATCGGCTTATGGTCGCTGGCGACGGTCTGCACCGGCCTCGCGCCTTCGCATCTGATCGTCATGGCCAGCCGCGTCGTGATGGGCATGGGCGAGTCGACCTCCTGGCCCGCGTCGAACCGGGTGATCCGCGAATGGTTCCCGTCATCCGAGCGCGCCTTCGCCAACGCGATCTTCGGCGCCGGCGCGGCGGCGGGTCCGGCGATCGGCGCGGTCGGGATTTCCGCGATCGTCGGCGCGTACGGCTGGCGCGCGGGATTCATCGTCGCGGGCTCGATCGGTTTCGTCTGGCTGCTGCTGTGGTGGATTTTCTTCGACCATCCGGAACGGACATCGTGGCTGCTGCCCACCGAGCGCGACAAAATCCTGCGCGAACGCGACGGGGAGTTCGCCGCCCCCATCGCCGGGCAGCCCTCATCGTCGCTGTGGTATCTGCTGTCGCTGCGCAGCACCTGGGGCCTGTTCCTGACCCAGGGGTGTGAGGTGTATGGCGGCTATATGCTGCTGACCTGGCTGCCGAGCTATTTGCAGCAGGCCAAACACCTCAGCGTCATGAACGCCGGCATGCTCACCGCCATCCCCTTCGGCGTCGCCTCCATCCTGGGCATTGGCCTCGGCCGGGTCAGCGACAAGCTGCTGAACCCGCGCACGGTCAGCGAGGGCGGACGGCGCGTGATGATTGCGGTGCTGCTCGCCGGCGCCTCGACGCTGATGATCATCCCGTTCATTGACCAACTATGGCTGATCATCGTGCTGCTGGCGGCGATGCGCGCGGCCGGACTGGCGGGCAGCGCGCTGAACTTCGCGCTGGTGACGGATTTGGTGCGCAACCGAAGCGATATCGGCAAGGTCACCAGCACGACGGTGATCGGCGGCAACTCGTTCGGCCTGGCGGCGCCGATTATCACCGGGTACGTGGTGCAGATCACCGGAAGCTTCGACAACGCCTTCTTTATCGCGGGGTTCCTGCCGTTGATCGGCGCGGTGGCGACGCTGACGATGACCCGCAAAGCGATCCTGCCCGACCGGGCGGCGGTGGCGATTTAGCAAACAGCGGGGGCTTCCCCACTTGCTTCCACGTGTGCCCCCGTCACTATGCCGGGCATAAATGGGAGGATAACGGAGCCATGGAGTATCCAGGCGCCGGCAGCATCGATGGGCGCGCGTCCTGGCTGATCGCCTGCGTCGCTCTGGGCATTCTGACCATCTCCTACGGCGCGCCGCTGGTGACGGTGGTGGCACTGAAACCGATCGCGGCCGAGTTCGGCACGACGCGGTCCGCGCCGGCCCTGGCGGTGTCGTTTACCTATATCGGCTCCGGCATGGGCGGCATCGTGATGGGCTGGATCGCCGGCCATGTCGGAATGCGCCGCGTGGTCGTCACATGCGGCTGCATGATCGCTCTGGGCTTGCTGCTGGCCTCGTACGGCGGCCTGTATCAGCTTTATGCCAGCAACCTGCTGCTGATCGGCCTGCTGGGCGCGGCGGGCATGTTCTCCCCGATGATGGCCTATGTCTCCTTGTGGTTCGACCGCCGCCGCGGCTCCGCCATCGCGTTGGTCTCCTCCGGCCAGTACGTGGCTGGAGCGGTCTGGCCGTTGCTGTTGCAGACCGGCGTCGATCAGGTCGGCTGGCGCCGTACGATGCAACTGTTCGCGTTGCTGGTCGTGGTGACCATTCCAACCCTGGCCGCGGTCTTCTTCCGCCGGCCGCCGGAGCTGGTCGCGGCCGGGTTCGCCACGCGCGTTCCCGCCAGCTTCACGCCGGTCACCGGCATCCCGCCCCGGATCGTGCAGGCCATGCTCGGCGGCGCGATCTTCTGTTGCTGCGTGACCATGTCCATTCCGCTCGCGCATATCGTGGCTTTCTGCAGCGACATCGGCATCGGCCCGACGCCTGGTGCCGCGATGCTGTCGTTGCAGTTGGCGGCGGGCTTCGTCGCGCAACAACTCTGGGGCTGGGTCGCCGACCGGTTGGGCGGATTGCGCACGATCCTGCTGGCCTCCGCCAGCATGGCGGTGGCGATGAGTGGGTTTTTACTTACCCAGAACGAGATCGGCCTGTTCTCCGTCTCCGGCGTATTCGGCCTCGCGTTCGGCGGTCTGATCCCCGGCTATATCCTGGCGATTCGGGAGATATTCCCCGCCGCCGAGGCCACCTGGCGCATTCCCCTGGTGCTGTTCCCGGGTGCCTTGGGCATGGCGGCGGGCGGCTGGATGGCGGGGCTGATTTACGACGGCTGGGGCTATTACGCGCCGGCGTTCCTGGCGGGGATCGCGTTCAATCTGGCGAATTTGCTGCTTGTGGGCGTGCTGGTGCCGCGACACCGCCCGCCGCGGACAATGCTGGCCGCGGTGTGAGAGGCTGGAAATCGTTTGGCGCGGAGGCCGCCGGCGGCGAACATCGACGCGGCGCGGAAGCGCTTGTGGTCGCGGCAGGCACTCACTTTGGCGGGCTTCGGACCCCCTGGCGATGTCGCCCTGTCATACCGGTGGCGAAATTTTCAGGCCGTTGGCGGTTCATCTGCAAGTTCCCAAACGATGCGCGATATTTGCTCGTCTACCGTCCCAAAAAGGCCCATCATCGTACCGCGGGTTGCCGGATGAGGCACCGGATGTCGCGGCGTTCGACACGTATCGGAGGATCCCACGATGATCGTTTCATGGGACAAGACGAGCGACCGCATCTGGTTTGGCAGATGGGGAGACGCCAACGCGACCATCCTGCTTTACCTGGTCGCCGAGATCCTGCCGGGTGGAAAAGGATGGGATTGGTCGGTTTGGCGGTCCGGCGAACCGGCGATCCTGAAGCGCGGCATCGCGCCCTCGGCGAAGCTGGCCGTCGCCGCCGCGGAGGCAGCCGCGGCGGACTGGCGGCCGGGCGGCACGATCGGCCCGGACGAATAACGTTTCTCATGCGATAAATATATTATCATGCGTTATCGAAACGTTTGTTCTGTGTCAAAGCGATAGGATTTAACAAGGCCTATATGCTCGTCCCGATGGCGCCCCAACGCGAAAGCGGCGGGCCGCCGGCTGAAGAATCGGGAGCGACCGATGTCGGACAAGTTCCAGAGGGCCTATTTGCGCGCACGGGAAAAAATCGGAGAAGATGCGTGGCAACTGCTCTCCGATCGGCAACGTGAAGACGCCGTTGCGCGGGAACTGCGCGTTATTGAACGCGCAACGTCGCGCGACCGCCGACGATGAGCCGAAAAAGGACGAATAGTCCCCGGCGGCCGCGGCTGGTAGCGGTCATACCGCGTCAAGCACGGCAAACTCGCGCGGACCCGGCCGGCGCCGCCGCCATTGGGATCGGCGTGGCCCAACGCGATCACGCGAGAACATTGGACGAGCAGACGGTCGCGCGTCCAGCTCTTCTCCATCCTCCGCGAGCGGGCGCCGCGGCGACGGCGCGGCTTTACGGCCTGCCCAACCACCCCCTCAACCCCTCCGCCAACCAATCGAACACCCCGCGCACCCGAACGTTCCGCCGCGAATCCTCGTGCATCACCAGCCACATCTCCAGCGGCACCGCGAACTCCCGTTCCATCACCCGCACCAGATCCGGATCCCGCCCAGCGATCCCCACCTGACACACGCCTACGCCATACCCGGCCCGTAGCGCCGCGATCCGCGCCAGGTCGCTGTCCGTCCGGAGCGAGAACATTTCCCGCTCCACCCGCGCGCCCGCCGCTTCCAACGCCTTCACCGGCGCCGGCTCCCGGTCGAATCCGATCAGCCGCACCCGAGCCAGATCGTCCCACCCTCGCGGCACGCCCACTGCCTCCAGGTACCGCCGGTGCGCGAAGAGCCCGAGCACCGTTTCCCCCAACCGCCGCGCCACCAGCCCGCTTTGCGTCGGACGCACCATTCGCGCCGCGATGTCGGCATCACGCCGCGACAGGTCCTCGGTCCGGTTCGACAGATGCAGCTCAAACGCGATGCCCGGATGCCGGTCCGCGAACCCGGCCAGGATCGGCGGCAGCACATCTGCGCCCACCACCTCGCTGGCGGTAATCCGCACCACGCCCGCGATCTCCCCCGCCGCGCCCGACGCCGACCGCGTCATCGCCTCGGCCGCGCTCTCCATCGTTTCCGCCATAGGCACCAGCGCCAGCGCCGTCTCCGTCGTCAGCAACCCGCGCGGCGACCGGGTAAACAACGCCGCCCCCACCACCCGCTCCAATTGCTCGATATGCCGCCCCAACGTCGGTTGCGTCAGCCGCAACGCGCGCGCCGCCGCCGACAAGCTTCCATGCCGGGCCACCGCCAGAAACGACCGCCAGTGCTCCCACGGAACATCCATACGAAAACGTATATCCACTCCACGAAATCACGCAATTCCGTTCGTCCAAAACCGCGCCCATTCTCCGTTTCAGCAAACGGAGACCCGCAATGACCCAGCACCCCATCGCTCTTGTTCTTGGCGCCACCGGCGGCATCGGCGGCGAAATGGCCCACGCCCTGCTGACCCGCGGCTGGAGCGTCCGTGCCCTCCATCGCACGAGCACCAAACCGGCCCTCGGCATTGAATGGATCCAGGGCGACGCCATGCGCCGCGACGACGTGATCGCCGCCGCGACCGGCACGTCGCTCATCGTTCACGGCGTCAATCCAGCGGGTTACCGGAACTGGGCCGGCCTCGCGCCGCCCATGCTGGACAACACCATCGCCGCCGCCAAAGCCTCCGGCGCGCGCGTCTTCTTCCCCGGTACTGTCTACAACTTCGGCCCAGGGACCTTCCCGCTGGTCGCCGAGGACGCCCCCCGGCATCCCACCACGCGAAAAGGCGCCATCCGTGTCCAGATGGAGGACGCCCTGCGCCAGGCCGCCAACGACGGCGTCAAAACTCTGATCCTGCGCGCCGGAGACTTCTTCGGCCCCACCACCACCGGCAACAGCTGGATCAACGCCGCGATGATCAAACCCGGCCGCCCTTTGACCTCTATCACCTACCCGGGCCAGCCCGAAACCGGCCATGCCTGGGCTTATCTTCCCGACGTCGCCGAAACCGCCATGCGACTGATCGAGCGTGCCGGCGACCTGCCCGACTTCGCCACCTTTCACTTCGGCGGCCATTGGTTCGACCGCGGCATCGAGATCGCGGACCTCATCCGCGCGGCCGCCGGCGACCCCATCCTCCCCATCCGCCGCTTCCCCTGGTGGCTCATCCACCTGGGCTCTCCCTTCATCGAAACCTTTCGGGAAATGCTGGAGATGACCTACCTCTGGAAATCGCCGCTCCGCCTGGACAACCGCCGCCTGGTCGCCTTTCTCGGCGAGGAGCCGCATACCCCGGCGATCGATGCCATGCGCGCCACGTTACGCGGCCTTGGCTGCGTGGAGGCGGGACACGATCAGAAACGCAGCGCGCCCCATAGGCTCAGTACCAGCGCGTTGTTGCCCGCCGCGCCGCGCGGAGCTCCGGAAAACTCCGTGTAAGCCACGTATTGCGCCGCCACCCGCAGATTGAGGAACCGCACCGGCGAGCCCGGCCGCGGCCATGGATCGAACGCCACCCCGGCCACCAGCCCGGCATTGGTTTGCCGCGCGCCCGGCCAGACGAAACGCACCGCGTTCGCCGAATTCGCGGTGTGGAAATACTGGATCGACGGCGTGACATTCGTGCCGAACGTGTACGACGCGATCGCCCGGAACGTGTCCAGCGCGATCACCCCATTCATCCCCAGCAGTCCAGCATTCGCCGCCAGCGGGGGCGAGTCGTGGATCAAGGTCGCGTGCGCGGACACTCCATCGCCGATCACGGCATCGGGGTCGATCGTGAAGCGCGTGTTCGCCTCGGTCGGCAGGCCGGTCAGCGCGTCCCTGGTATCGGCCGCCAGTTCGCCACCCGCCGTTTCGGCGCCTGCTGTCCCGCCGCCCGGCTGAACGCCCATATCGCCGATCCGCGGAAAATGCCGTTCCAGTTCCCGTTGCACCGCGACGCGGCTGTAGGAGCGGAGACTGCCGATCCACGCCGTCCCACCCGCCGGCGCGCCGTCCGGATTCCCCATGTCCCGTGGGGGCCGATCGTTACTCAGAAAGTGTTCATGCCACCCGGGTCCGGCCGTCGCCCGTCCCCCGGCGCCACCAGGAGGCACCGGCGGCTCCATCGACCAGGTCAGCGTCATTCCGGGGTAGGCCGGAGTCCAGACCGGCGCCAAACGCCATGGCCCGGAGATCGGCTCGCCGGCGAGCGCGTCCGGCGCTCCGCCCGGCGGGCCGCCAAATCGAGGCGGGTCGATCGCGTCCAGCAGATGACCGCTGTCGAGCCATGCGCCATCGCGCTTCACCGCGCCGGCCGATCCAGCCGTCTCGATCGGTGTTCCGTCAGCCACGGCCGCCACCGCTCTCGAAGCCTCCGCGGAGAGACCGTCCGGCTGCCGCCCAAACGGCTTCAGCGGTGGCTCGAACGCGCCCAGATCGCACGCGGTGCAGGTCTGATCCAGCGCGCGGATGAGGCCGGGCAATGAGCGGGCCAGGCTCGTGATCCCCCAGCAGCCCAGAAGAAGCAGGATCAGGCCTGCTCCCATGCGCGGGAAACCATAGGCGGCGTGAACCTGGGTGCCATCTGACCGGAGATGCATCGCAACGGCTCCTGGCGCACCGGTTTTCCGGACCGCCACGAAGCAGAGTGTGCCACGCATGGGTTTACCAAAGGTAAACAGTTATTCCGCGGCGCACAAAATGCCCGCGACGCGTCCTTCGCGCCACGGTGCGCCCGGAGAACATCCCGGCGAGCGGTCCCCCAGAGGGTGGCCCGCGTTATTCCACGGCCGCATAGCATGAGCGGATATTCTTCCGGCGCCGCCGCGATCGGGCTTCACGGACATATATTCCTATATTGCCAATCCGGGAGGCAGCGCCGAGCGGCGGTCCGGAGCCCAACCGCACGGCATTGTCGGCGCGAATCAGGGGTTTCCGATGTACCCGCGGCACGACGGATCGCCAGCCCCGGCGATCCGTCGTGACCATGTACTATTTCGTACATATTTCGTGAGCGATACAGACCTTTACCTTATTCCCCTCCCGGCGTAATCTCGTTCCGGAAACGTTGCTTCCCCAGCGGCGGGCGGAGAGTGGCGGATGGAGACAGGCTGTGCCGGCGCGCATCGTCGTGGTTCATGATGATCTTTCGTTCCTCGTCCCGTTGGCCGTTGCCTTACGAGACAACGGGCATGAGGTCGCCGCCTTCGACGATCCGATCGCCGCCTGGGACGCGCTGAAATCCGGTCATCGGGTCGAGGTTCTGGTCACCCGCATCCAGTTCGCGGCCAAAAAACCGCATGGCGTCGCGCTCGCGACGTGGACGCGCGCCAACCGTCCGTCGGTGCACGTCGTTTTCGTTGCGCTCCCGGAATTGCAGGTGCACACCACCGGTGTGGGAACATTCATGGCGATGCCGGTCGCGCCCGCCGAAGTCGTGACGACAGTCGAACGTCTGCTGGATCAATGATTACTTACAAGAACCGAACATGCCCCGGCCCGGGCCGCCGTTCCCGTCCCCGCCACGATCCGCGCCACCCGCCGGCTCTGGGCAGATATACCTAGAATTCCGACGCGCATGCCTAATCGCCGTCGAAAACGCATAAAATTTCATATATTTGTGTTCGGCGCCCGACCCCGGACGTGATAGGGGCCTGACGCAAAATTCATCATCACGCGTATGGAGGATTCCCGCTGACCGGACTTTTCTGGCCGCCATGCGTCGCGCGGCGTGCAACCAGGGTCGCCCGTCGGCCCATCGCTCCCGGCCCGCGGCATCGCGACCGCGCCCCCGCGGGGCGTCTTCCCACTGGCCGCGCCGCCACGACCGCCGCCGCGACCTGATCGAACGAGGAAATCCGCCGCGTGGACATGCGCACCTCCGAACCACACCAGGACGACGCGCCGCTCTCCCACCGGCGGCCGGCGCCGCTGTCCCGGTCGCGGCAGATCATATTGCTGCTGACGATCGTGGTGCTGGTGGGTGCCGGCGTGTTCCTCGGACCCCGCGCCTTTCGAAGCCCGGACCTGGCCAGTCCGCCGGCCGAGACGCCCGCCACCGGCGACACCTTCAAAGCCTCGCTTGCGCAATGGGCGGACCTGAAGATCGAGCCGGTGCAAATGATCGACTTCCCGCGCACCTCGGACACCGACGGCAAAATCGCCACCGACGACGACCTGACCACGCCCGTGTTCTCCCCCTACACCGGCCGTGTCGTGCAGTTGTTCGCACGCGCCGGCGACACCGTGCACCGCGGCGACAAACTCCTCGCCGTCCAGGCGGCCGAGTTCGCGCAAGGCCAGAGCGACCTGATCTCCGCCATCGCGACATTAAAGACGGCGCAAGCCCAGTTGACGCTGGCGGAAGGGAATGAACGGCGACAGCACGAGTTGTTTCTGGCGCATGGCGCGGCGCAGAAGGACTGGCAGCAGGCGCAGGCCGACCTCGCGAACGCGCACGGCGGCTTCAACACCGCCCAAATCGCCGTCACCGCCGTCCGCAACCGCCTCCGCATACTGGGCAAGACCGATCAGGAGATCGACGCGGTGGAGAACGCCTCCGACGTGCGCGCGCTCGACCCGATCGGCGTCGTCTCCGCGCCGATCGACGGCATCGTCATCCAGCGCCAGGTCGGTCTGGGCCAGAACATCGTGAGCGCCGCCAACGGCAACAGCGGCGGCGCGCAATTCCAAATCGGCAGCCTCGCGAAGGTGTGGCTGGTCGCCAATGTCCGGGAGGATGACGCGCCCCGCGTTCACGTTGGCGATCCGATCGAGGTCTCGGTGCTGGCGTATCCCGCCCGTGTGTTCAAGGCGACGATCACGCGCGTCGGCGCCTCGATCGATCCCGTCCTGCACCGCCTGCCGGTCTGGGCCGAGATCGACAACCCGGACGGCGCGCTGAAACCCGAGATGTTCGCGCGGTTCCGCATCACCAACGGACCGTCCGAGAGCGCCTCCGTCGCGGTGCCGGATCAGGCCGTCGTGCATGAAGGCGCCGCTGCCCATGTCTGGCTCGCCAACGATGTCGACAAGACCCTGGCGATCCGGGAGATCAAGGTGGGCCGCGTGACCGGCGGCATGGTGCAGGTGCTGCGAGGCCTCCAGCCCGGTGACAAAGTCGTGACCTCGGGCGCCGTGTTCATCGACCGCGCCGCCGCCGGAGACTGAGCATGGGCGGCCTGATCAACTTCGCCCTGAAGCAGCGCATGCTGATGCTGGCCATGATGGTGCTGGTGTTCATCGCCGGCATCGCCGGTTTCATGCGCCTGAACATCGAGGCCTACCCGGATCCGGTGCCGCCTTTGGTCGATATCATCGCGCAAAGCCCAGGCCAGTCGGCGGAGGAAATTGAGCGTTACATCACCATTCCAATCGAGGTCGGCATGGCGGGCATCCCCAATGTCACCGCCATTCGCACGATCTCTCTGTTCGGCCTGTCCGACGTGAAAGTGCAGTTCACCTACGACTTTACTTACCAGCAAGCCGAGCAATGGGTCACCAACCGGTTGGCGCAATTGCCGCAACTGCCCAACGGCGCGCAGGCGCAAATCTCCCCTGAGAGTCCGATCGGTGAGATCATGCGCTACCGCGTCGTGGGTCCGCCTGGTTATTCGGTGATGGACCTGAAAACGATCCAGGATTGGATTCTGGAACGAAACTTCAAGGCGGTGCCCGGCGTCGTGGACGTCAACGGCTGGGGCGGCAAGACCAAGGCGTATCAGGTCACCATCGATCAGAGCAAGCTGATCCATTACGGGCTGACGATCCCGAACGTGCTGAGCGCGTTGAACAACGCCAACATCAACGTCGGCGGCCAGACGGTGAACTTCGGCGCTCAGGCGGCGGTGGTCAGGGGTGTCGGGTTGATCCATTCGCTGGGCGATATCGAAGACACCATGGTGAGCGCGACCAACGGCACGCCCGTCCTGGTCCGCGACGTCGCGAACGTTTCGGTCGGCAATCAGCCGCGGCTTGGCATCGCCGGCCAGGGCAACGACGACGACATCGTGCAAGGCATCGTACTGATGCGCCGCGGCGCCGAGAGCATGCCGACCATTCGCCTCGTCGAGGCCGAGATCAACCGCATCAACACCACCGGCATCCTGCCGCCCGGCGTGCATATCGAGCGCATTTACGACCGCTCGGAACTGATCAACCTGACGACGCACACCGTGCTGCACAACATGGTCGTCGGCATCGCGCTCATTTTTCTCCTGCAATGGATTTTTCTCGGCGATCTGCGCACCGCGCTGATCGTCTCGGTCACCATCCCGTTCGCTTTGGCCTTCGCCATCGGGCTGATGCTGATCCGAGGCGAGTCGGCCAATCTGCTGTCCGTCGGCGCCATCGATTTCGGCCTGATCGTCGATGCCACGGTCATCATGGTGGAAAACATTTTTCGACGTTTGTCGCAGCCGCCGAGCCAGCGCTTCCAGGCGTCCCTCGTCGTGCAGCGCTCCTATTCGCCGATGGAACTGCGCGGCAAATACCGCGTCATCGCCAACGCCGCCACCGAGGTGAACAAGAGCATCTTCTTCTCCGCCGCCATCATCATCGCCGGTTTCGTGCCGCTGTTCACCATGAGCGGCATCGAGGGCCACATCTTCGGTCCCATGGCGAAAACTTACGCTTACGCGATCTGCGGCGGCCTGCTGGCGACCTTCACCGTCACGCCCGCGTTGAGCGCCATGCTGCTGGACAGCCGGATGGAGGAAAAGGATACGCCGCTGGTGCGCGGCATGCGCCACATCTACCGCCCCGTGTTGAACTTCATGCTCGCCAACCGCATCGTGACGTTGGGCCTCGCCGCCTTCCTGCTGATCGGCGCCGGCTTCGCGGTTCGCACCCTGGGACTGGAGTTTTTGCCGAAGCTGGAGGAAGGCAACTTCTGGGTCCGCGCCACCATGCCGACCTCGATTTCGTTGGAGGCGGCAAACGGTTACGTCAATCGCATGCGCCGGATCATGGCGGGTTACCCCGAGGTCGTGACGGTCGTTTCGCAAAACGGCCGCCCCGATGACGGCACCGATGCCACCGGATTCTTCAACGCCGAGTTCTTCGTCCCGTTGAAGCCGTTCGATACCTGGCCCGCCGGCGTCGATAAAGAAGCGCTGACCGACGCCATGACGGCGAAGTTGCAGGCGGAATTCCCCGGTGTGGACTTCAACTTCTCCCAGTACATCGAGGATAATGTCGAAGAGGCCGCGTCCGGCGTGAAAGGGGAGAATTCCGTAAAGCTCTATGGCAACGATCTCGCGGTGTTGGAGAAAACCGCCGCGAAAATGAAGGACGCGATGGAGACGGTGCCGGGCATCGCCGATCTCGCGGTGCTGGCGTCGTTGGGTCAACCGACCGTGCGGATCGATGTCGATCGTGCCCGCGCCGCGCGCTACGGCCTGCAACCGGGCGATATCAACGCCACCATCCAGGCGGCGATCGGCGGCCAGGCGGCGGGCAATCTCTATGAGGACGGCAGCGACCGCAATTTCCCGATCATCGTGCGGCTGGCTCCGGAATATCGCCGCGGACTGGACGCGATCGAGCACATCTCGATCGGCGCGCCCAACCCGGCCGGCGGCGTCGTACAAATCCCGTTGACCGATGTCGCGACGGTGCATTTAAGTTCGGGCGCGGCGTTCATCTATCGCGAAAAGCAAGAACGTTACATTCCCATCAAATTTTCCGTCCGCGGCCGCGATCTCGGCACCGCCGTCCTGGAAGCGCAAAAGAAAATCGCCGACGAGGTGTTATTGCCCGGCGGCTATCATCTGGAGTGGGTCGGAGAATTCGGCAATCTGCAGGAGGCGCTTGGACGTTTGGCGATCGTCGTGCCGCTGTCGTTCGTGCTGATCTGCCTGCTGCTTTACCTCGATTTCGGCATCGTTTCGGATATGCTGCTCGCCGCCAGCGTCATTCCGATGGCGCTGATCGGCGGCATTTTCGCGTTGTATTTCACCGATACGCCGTTCAGCGTCTCGGCCGCGATCGGTCTGGTCGCGCTGTTCGGCATCTCCGCTATGGATGGTATCATTGTGCTTACGTATTATAATCAGGCGCTGGAGAGCGGCATGGATCGCGCCAACGCCATCGTCAGCACCTGCCTCGTGCAATTCCGGCCGGTGATGATGACCTGTATCGTCGCCGCCGTCGGCCTCGCCCCCGCCGCCGTGTCCACCGGCATCGGATCGCAGGTGCAACGGCCGCTGGCTCTGGTGGTCGTCGGAGGCAGCCTGGTCGCGCCATTCCTGATCCTGATCGTGCTGCCGGTGCTGATCGACATGTTCTCCCGCCGTGTCGTCAACGAGAGCGAAGGCAGCGTGCCGCTGGAACTGGCGGAGTAAGGGAACGGGGAATCGTCATGACCGGGCTCGACCGGATAGGCCTCAAGTTAAGCGCCGCGAGAGGAAAATGCCCCTCTTCCCGTCATCCTCGGGCTCGACCCGAGGATCACTCGACACGCAAAGGACGTCAAAAGTCGGGCAAGGTGCCC
>Ga0182030_10005804_pt1 | contig 26140 bp, 20 predicted proteins | sample 812S3MmetaG_FD_121299 | JGI IMG/M metagenome (GOLD analysis project Ga0182030, IMG submission 121299) | Permafrost microbial communities from Stordalen Mire, Sweden - 812S3M metaG (Illumina Assembly) | ecosystem: Environmental > Terrestrial > Soil > Wetlands > Permafrost | place: Sweden...
ACGGCTCCTCCAACGCTCCCCGGGTCAAGCAGCCTGACAGCCACCTCGTTGGCCAGCAACCGGCCCGGCAAGGTCAGTACGGCCCGGCCCGAGCCGTGCCCGCCCTCGCCTGCAGTGACGAGCCCTCGCTCGTAAAGCTCCTCCGGGACGACTTCGGCGGGCACGCCTGCCACCGTCCTCAGGCTCAGGACCAAAGCCTCGGCCGCCCGTTGGCCGGGCACCAGGGTCTCCCCGGCCGCTTCGACAGCGGCCTTCTTGTCCACCAGGCCGCAGTAGCGCTCCGGGGTGCGTACGTTCCACCACCGGCGAGCGCTGCCGTCAGGGGACACGAGGTGAGAATGGGCGCTGCAACCGAGCCCAAGGTACTCCCCCTGCGCCCAATAGAGCAGGTTGTGGGCACAGCGCGCTCCCGGACGGGCCCAGTTCGAGATCTCGTACCACTGGAAACCGGCATCGCCCAGCACTTGGTCGGCCAGAAGGTACTTGTCGGCCTGGTCGTCGTCATCGGGGTGACGGGCGGGCTCGGAGGCCAGAGGCGTCCCTGGTTCGACCGTCAAGGCGTACGCGCTCACGTGCGACGGCGCCGGGTCAAGGGCGAGCACGCCCTCCAGCGACGCGCGCCAGTCGGCCAGGGTCTCTCGGGCCGCTCCGAAGATCAGGTCCACGTTATAGGTCTCGGCAAAGCCCGCGTCGGCGGCCAACCGGGCAGCACCGACGACCGACGCCGGGTCGTGCTCCCGCCCGAGCGACGCCAGGACGTGAGGCACCATCGACTGCGCGCCGAAGGACAACCTGGTCACGCCGCCCGCTCGGAGGGCGGCCAGCTGGGCCGCCGATACGGTCTCGGGGTTGCACTCCACGGTCACCTCCGCGTCCGGGGCGACACCGACGCTCTCCCGTAGCGCGTCGAGGATGCTTATGAGCGCGTCGGCCGGCAACAACGACGGTGTCCCGCCCCCGAAGAAGACCGACGTGGCCGGGCCCCGTCCGAGGCCCCCGAGGCGCCCGGCGTCGGCCACGCACGCACCCACGTAGCGCGGCCACAACTCGTAACGGTCGGACCAGGTGGCAAAGGCGCAATAGTCGCAGCGGCGGCGGCAGAAGGGGATGTGGACGTACAACCCGAAGGCTTCGCGCAAGAGAGTTAGCATACGAGACTCGTGCTGGCACTGATCTTCCCCGGGCAGGGCTCGCAGCGTCCCGGCATGGGAGCACCCTGGCGGGGGCAGCCGTCCTGGGCCGTCGTCGACCGCCTGAGCGAAGCCACCGGCCGGGACATCTCCTACCTGCTCCTCGAAGCGGACGCCGAGGGCCTGCGGGCCACCCGCAACGCTCAGCTGGCGACCTACGCCCTCAGCCTGGTGGTCCTGGACGCGGCGTCGCGAGGACCGTTGGCGGCGTGGGGACCAGGGCGCCTCGCCGCCGCCGGCCACAGCCTGGGCGAGTACACCGCGCTCGTAGCGGCGGGCGCCCTGGAGGCAGAGCCCGGGGCGCGGCTGGTGCAGGCCCGGGGTGATGCCATGCAGGCGGCGGCCGACGCCAACCCGGGGACGATGGCGGCCGTGCTCGGTCTGGGCGTGCCCGAGGTCGTCACCGCCTGCCGGGCCACGGAGGGCGCGTGGGTGGCCAACGACAACACGCCGGTCCAGGTGGTCGTATCGGGGACGGCGGCGGGAGTGGAACAGGCCGGCCAGGCCGCGCTCGGTCGAGGGGCCAAGCGCGTGGTCGCCCTCCAGGTCGGTGGTGGCTTCCACTCGCCCCTCATGGCGCCGGCTCAGGGGGCGCTCGACGCCGCTGTCGGCGCGACCGCCTTCAGCGTGGCCCATTTCCCCGTGGTGGCCAACGTCGACGCCCGGGCTCATACCGACGGGTTCGCCGCTCTGTTGTCCGCCCAGCTGTGCTCGCAGGTGCGCTGGCGGGAGACCCTCGGGGCCCTGGCGGAGATGGGTACCAGGGTGTTCGTCGAGTTGGGCCCCGGGACCGAGCTGTCGGGCATGGTGCGCCGCACGCTGCCCGACGCCGCCCGAGCCAACGTGGCCGGGCCGGCGGACCTCGACGCCCTGGCGGCAGCTGTGGAGGCCTTTGACGGGCCGTAACAGGCGGGCTCAGGCGGCGCCGAGCAACTTCCGCCAATTGGTCAGACCGGCTTGGACCTCGGCCGGCGTCAACTTGAGCGCTCCCTCGGCGACGGCGTCGGCCACCGCCCGCTGGCGAGAGTAGTCGTGGTGAACGCCGGCGAACAGGGCCCGGCGGTGGGCGACAAGGTCGGCCGGGGCGCCGGGCAGGAACCCCCACAGCGTGAAGGCCCATTCCATGTCGTAAATGACCGGCCCACGGTGGAACGTCGACGAGCGGCGCGTGCCACAGGCGAAACAGCCGGCGATGGCGTCGGCGATGGCGTCGCCCTCGCTCAGCACGGCCCGATCGGCCACCCGCTTGGCCAGCTTCAACCCGAACCCCAGGTCGGAGCCGGTAGAACCCAGCCTGGCGCCCACGGGCTGACGGAGAGAAGCAATCTCGGCCGGCCGGTCATGGGACCAGTGCCGAGGAGTGGACAGGCGGCTGGAGGGCCTGACCCTGTCGGTGGACACCAGCGGGACGTACTCCGGTTGAGCCATGGGCCCCAACCTTATCCGCCGCACCTTTGGCGCAGGGTGGTCGCCTTCACTGGAGCCGGTCGCCTCCACCAGGGCGGTCGCCGGCCTCGTGCTCGGTGGCGCCGGTGTGCAGCAGCCCAAAAACGATGGAGTCCGAAAGGGCTTCCCAGGAGGCCTCGATCACGTTCTCCGAGACGCCGGTGGTGGTCCACGAGCGCTCGCCGTCGGTCGAGTCGATCAGCACCCGGGTTACGGCCGCCGACCCCGTGGACGAATCGAGGACCCTCACCTTGTAGTCGGTGAGGTGGATCCGGGCCAGTTCGGGATGACGGGGGCCGAGGGCTTTGCGCAGGGCGGCGTCCAGGGCGTGCACCGGCCCGTTGCCTTCGGCCACCTCCATGATGCGCTCGTCGCCCACGAAGACCTTGATGCGCGCCTCGGTGAGGAAAGTGCCGTCCTCCCTGAGGTCGGTCACGACCCGGTTCGACTCGAGGCGGAAATAGGACTGCTTCCAGCCGGTGGCCGCCCTCATGAGCAGCTCGAGCGAGCCGTCGGCCACTTCGAAGTGGTAGCCGGCGTACTCGAGCTCCTTCAGCCGCTCGACCACGTAGGCCACCTCGTCGTCTGTCATCTCGATCCCGAGCTGCTCGGCCTTGAGGGCGACAGAGGAACGGCCCGACATCTCCGAGACGACGAAGCGGGTGGTGTTGCCGACCAGCTCGGGCCGGACATGGGAGTAAGCGCCCGGGGCGCGGGCAATGGCACTGGTGTGGATGCCGGCTTTGTGGGCGAAGGCGGACAGGCCCACAAAGGGCTGGTGCGGGTCGGGGGCGAAGTTGGCGATCTCGGCGATGTGGCGGGCCACAGGGGTGAGCAGCTCCAGGCGTTCGGGCCCGATGGTCTCAATGCCCAACTTCAGGCTCAGGTTGGCTATGACCGCGGTGAGGTCGGCGTTGCCGGTGCGCTCGCCGTAACCGTTTATGCACCCCTGTACGTGGTCGGCGCCGCGGCGGACGGCGACGAGGGAATTGGCCACCGCGCAACCTGCGTCGTTGTGAAAATGCACGCCGAGCCGGCCCGTGGTGATGTGGCGGGCCTCGCCCACAGCTCTTTCGACCTGGTGGGGCAGCATCCCGCCGTTGGTGTCGCACAGGACGGGCGTGGCGCCGCACTGCTCCACCACCCGCAGGAAGTCGGCGCAAAAGCCCGGTCCCTCCAGGAACCCGTCAAAGAAATGCTCGGCGTCGACAAAGACGACCTTGCCGTTGTTGCGCAGGTAAGTGACCGAGTCGGCGACCATGTCGAGCGCCTCGACGGTGGTGGTCCTGAGGGTCTCGGTTATATGCCAGGGTGACGACTTGGCCACCAGGCAGACGACGCCGGTGCCCGCTCCCACCAGGTCGGCCATGACCGGGTCGGTCTCGGCCCGGCCCCCCGCTTTCCGGGTGGCCCCGAAGGCCACGAGCCGGGCGCCGGCCAACTCCAGTTCGCCGGCGGCGGCCCGTTGGAAGAACTCGCGGTCCTTCGGGTTGGCCCCCGGCCAGCCCCCCTCTATGTAATGGACACCGAGGCGGTCCAGCTGTTCGGCGATCCGCAGCTTGTCGGCCACGGTGAGCGAGAGGCCTTCCGCCTGGCTGCCGTCTCTTAGCGTCGTGTCGAAGATCTCGACCTTTTCGGGCATGCCCGCCTCAACCGGCATGCCCGCCTCAACTGGCATGCTCGACCCAGGAACGGTACCGGTCCACCTGGCCGCGCACGGCCGCTTTGTAGATGTCCTGGATCTTCCTGGTCACCGGGCCCGGCGTGCCGTCCCCCACGACCCTGTCGTCGACCGACGAAATGGGCACGACCTCGGCCGCCGTCCCGCTCATAAACGCCTCCTCGGCGACGTAGAGGTCGCTGCGCAAGAGATTGGCGAACTCCACGTCGATGCCGAGATCCCTGGCAATGGTGAGCACGGAGTCCTGGGTTATCCCGGCCAGGGGCCCGGAGGCCAGCGGCGGCGTCACAATGCGGTCGTTGCGGATGACAAAAATGTTTTCCCCGGTGCACTCGCTCACGTAGCCTTGCTGGGAAAGCAGCACCGCTTCGTCGTAGCCGCTTTTCAGGGCCTCGGCTTTGGCCAGCGAGGAGTTGATGTACATACCGGTGCTCTTGGCCGCCGAGGGCATGGCATTTGGGTCGTGGCGACGCCAGGAACTGACCTTGACCCGTACACCTTTCTCGATCCCCTCGTCGCCCAGGTAGGCGCCCCACGGCCACACGGCAATGGAGGTGTTGACCTGGCAGTTGAGCGTATTGAGGCCCATTTCGCCATAGCCCAGGTAGACAATAGGCCTGATGTAGCACTCCTCGATCTTGTTGGCCACCACCGTCTGCTTCACCGCTTCGACCAGCTGCGCCCGGCTGAAGGGGATTTCCATCATCAACATCCGGGCCGAGGAGAACAGCCGGTTGATGTGATCGGTCAGGCGGAAAACACCTGCGCCCTCAGCCGTTTTGTAGGCCCGCACCCCTTCGAAGACACCACAGCCATAGTGCAGGCTGTGGGTGAGGATGTGCACCTTGGCGTCATCCCAATTGACAAGTTCCCCGTCCATCCAAATGTAGTCAGTCTTGGTGATGGGCACGGCTGTTCACACCCTTTCAGATATCTGGTCGCCGAACTGGCTGGTGGTAAGGGGAGCGTCGGGAACGAACCCCCGGACTGCCTTGGTGATGCGCGCCGCCTGGTCGGCCAAGCCGAGGTGGTCGAGCATCATGGCGGCCGAAATAATGGCCGCGCTGGGATTGGCCTTGCCCGTCCCGACGATGTCGGGGGCACTTCCGTGCACGGGTTCGAACAATGACGGCCCGGTACGGGCCGGGTTGAGGTTGGCCGAGGCCGCCAGTCCGATCCCACCCGCGATAGCGCCGGAAAGATCGGTAAGGATGTCACCGAAAAGGTTGTCGGTGACGATCACGTCGTAGCGCTGAGGGGACTCAACCATATAAATGCACGCCGCATCGACGTGGTTGTAGGCGGTCTGGACCCCCGGGTACTCGGCCGCCACCTCGTTGAACACCCGTTGCCAGAGGTCCCCGGAGAAGGTGAGGACGTTGGTCTTGTGGACGAGGGTGAGGTGGTGACGCCTGGAGGCGGCCAGCTCGAAGGCGAAGCGGGTACAGCGCTCAACACCGAAGCGTGTGTTGACCGAGCCCTGCGTGGCTACCTCGGCGGCCGTCCCTTTGCGCAGCCATCCCCCCTCTCCGGCATAAGAGCCCTCCGTATTCTCACGCACGACGGCGAAGTCGACCGGCACCCCGGCACCGACGCTGACCGGGGCCTGGAAAGGACGCAGGTTTATGTACAGGTCGAGCTCGAAGCGCAGCCGCAGCAGCAGGCCGCGCTCGAGCACCCCGGGCGCTACGTCGGGAGACCCCACGGCCCCCAGAAGTATGGCGTCGAAGCCTCGCAGCTCCTCGAGCACGCTGTCGGGCAGTACCTCGCCGGTGGCCAGGTAGCGCTTGGCCCCGAGGTCGTAACCGACGGTTTCCAGGTCGGCCCCGGCGGCGCGTGTGACCTTCAGCGCTTCGGCGATGACCTCAGGGCCGATGCCGTCTCCGGCGATCACGGCGATGCGGTGAGCAGACGGGCTGGCGCTCAATTGCGGGCGCTCCTCTTGGTTGATGGGTTCCGGTGATGTGCCGTTACATGAAAACGACCGCCCCCAGGGGACGGTCGCAACGACGCACACCCGCAGGGGTGAGCGTCAGGTGGTAATTACTACAGCCGGGCGGGCACGGCGGCAAAGCGGGCAGGTGATCATTGGCCTTCCTAGTATTGCACCCGCTCCCGGTGGCGTCAACCTGCCTCCGGTCGCCCGTCGCATTTCAAGGCGCCCGCCCACTTCAAAGCACCCGCCCCACTTGAAGGCGCCCGCCGCTGGTACCCTGCGCAAATGGCAACTACGAAGTTGTCGGCTTCGACCTACGAACGTCTCCAGGCCGAGCTCGACGACCTTAAGACTCGGGGACGGGTCGACATCGCCCGCCATATCGAGGCGGCGCGGATGCTTGGCGACCTGTCCGAAAACGGCGACTACCACGCCGCCAAAGACTCTCAAGGCAAGATGGAGGCCCGCATACGCCAGCTCGAAGCCATGCTTGACGACGTCGAGGTCCTGCACGGCGGCCCGTCCGAAGAGGTGGTCGCCGGCGTCAAGGTCTCGTTGCGCCACATGGACAGCGACGAGGTGGAGCGTTACCTGATCGGTTCGATAGAGGAGCGGGACTCCGGGGCCCAGGTGATCTCCCCGGGCTCTCCTCTCGGCCAGGCCCTGATGGGCAAAAAGGCTGGGGAGGCCGTCACCTACCAGGCTCCCAGCGGCACGCTCAAGGTCGAGATCGTCTCCGTCGGCGATTAGCCGGGCCTAACCGGGCGGCAACCGGTTTGCCCCCGGCAGGGCATCCCCTCTCAACCGCGCCCGTACTACTGCCGATGAGGCAGCAGCGACCATGGGATCCTCCAACATTTCAGGCGGCCCGGGATGACCCTTCTGCCGCCAGGCAGCGGGGGCCCGGACGGGAACGGAGAGCGGGCATCAGCCCGCCTTTCAGCGCGTCCCGGCCTGGCCGTGGCCCTGGCGGCCCCGGTGAGCCTGGTGGCCCTCTGCTGGCTCCCCCGCTATGCCCCGGCCGACCGCCTGGCCCTCGGGGCCAGCCTGGCCGCAGCCACGGTGGTGGTGGCGGCGGCCGCCCTAGGCGGTCTGGATGGTGGGGAACCCCGGCGCCAGGCCGGCCTCGGCCCTAAGAGAGAGGCGGTGGCGACCGGCCCGGCCTGGGCCGACCCCGTCGCCCTCAGCACCGACCGTTGGCTGGCCCGCTGGCCCGGCGTGGCCGGCGCCGGCGCCATCTCCTGGTGGTTGGCCCTCCTCGGTGGGGCCGGGCTGCTGAGCGCGTTGGCGTTCGGCGCCGCTGGCCTAGGCCGTGGCGCGGCGCCGTCGGCCATGGCCGCGGTGGTCGTCGTGGCCTTGGTCCTGGTCTCGGTGTCCTCGTACGGGCTCCCGCTCATGGCCGTGGCCTTGGCGACAGTCGCGGCCGCCGGGGCCGTCGTCACCGTCGGTGGGATAGTGGCCCTGTGCCGGGGACGGCTGACGGCCGTCCTTCTGCCCCCGGGGGCTGGCGGGCCACACGGCCCGGCCGTCATCGCCGTGCACTCGGCGACAACGGTGGTCCTGGGGTGCCTGCTCGCCACCGGCCTGCTCGCCACCGGCCTGCTGGCCGCCGGGCCTGCCGCGCCGAAGGCAAGGGGCCGAGGCGCCAGGTGGGCCATATCAGCAGGAGCGGGCACGGTCGTGGCCTGCTGGGCGCTGGTCGTACCCATCTTGGTCCGTGCCGGTGGGCTCAGCACGGCCGGCGTGGCCCGCATGGGCGGTGCTCGGGCGCTTACGACAGCACTGGCCACGGTCCTCGGGCCCTTGGGTGGAGGCGACGCAGCGGGGATGGCGCACGGGGTCGTCCTCGTCACGTGCCTGGCCGGCGCCTTCGGGGCCGCCGGCGCGGCCACGGGCGTGGCCGGCAAGGTGCTCTGCGATGTCCGCCCGGCCCGCCGGGGCCGCCGCCGGCCCGGGGCGCACGACGACGGCACGCCCTTGGCGCTCCTCGCCCGCTCTCCCGCCCCTCGACACCCGGCGCTGGCCGCCGCGGTCGCCACCGGTCTCTTGGCCGGCGGGGTCGCCCTGGTCGGACCACGACCCTGGTTGGTGGTGGCGCTAGGTGGCCTGGCTACGGGGGCTCTGGCTCTCACCGCCCTGGCCCCGCCCTTGCCGGGCCGGCGCCAACGCCTGCCGCGGCTGTTGAGGGTGGCCGTTGCCCTGATATGGCTCCTGGCCGTAGGGGGCGCCCTCGGGGGGGTCGGCGCCTGGGCGCTGGTCGGCGCCGGAGGCCTCGCCGTAGCTGGAGTGGTGGCCGTCGGGCCCAGACGGGCCCGGGCCGCTCTGGCCGAGGTTCTCGGCCCGACGCACCGCCAACGCGCCGCACAGTTGGAGCGCGTCGCCGGCACCCTGGCGCACAAGGCCCTGCCTGGTCTGGCGAGCGTTCTCGAGGCTCTGTCCGCCGGCGAGCAGCTTCGGCTGCCCGCCACCGAGCTGGCGGAGCTCAAAGCCGCGGCCCGCCCGCTGGAGGCCGCCCTGGCCGGCGAACCTCACGCCGCCCGCCAATCCAGGATGAGCGACGCCCTTGTGGAGGTGTCCAAGCAGGTGGCGCGGCTGGCGGCGGCGGTCGAAGCCGTTGCCCGCGTCGACACCAATCGACTGGAGGAGCTCGTGGAGGTGCGCGTTGGCGCCCTGGCCCACGCCAACCGCAACCTGGTCGACTCGCAGTGGCGGCGTCGTCAGCTTCTCGACCGGACCGTCCGGGTGGCCGAGGAGGAGCGGGCCCGGATCGCCGCCAACCTCCACGATGGCCCCATCCAGCGCCTGGCCGCGCTGGGCCTGGTACTTGACCGCTGTCGCCTGAGAATGGACCGCGAGGACAAGGACGGCGCCCGCGACCTGGTCAAGCGCGCCCGCACCGAGTTGAGCGAGGAGATCCGCAGCCTCCGCCAGTTGATGAGCGAACTGAGGCCGCCCATCCTGGACGAAGGGGGCCTGGAAGCCGCCTTGCGCGACCACCTGTCGTCCTGGACCAGTGCCTCTGGTATCGAGATCCGCCTCGAGGCAGCCTCTCACGGGCTGCTCAGCCTCGAGAGCGAGACCGTGGTCTACCGGGTTGTCCAGGAAGCCCTGGCCAACGTGGCCAAGCATTCCAGGGCGAAGCTCACGACGGTGACGATGTCCCAATCCGGCAACGGGGTCCAGGTCGTCGTACGCGACGACGGGAAGGGCTTCGACGCCCCACCCCAGCCCGATCTGCTGCGGGGCGGCCATTTCGGTCTCGTCGTGATGCGGGAACGGGTGGAACTGGCCTCTGGCCGCTTCGAGATCCACAGCGCTCCCCGTACCGGCACCGAGGTAGTGGCGTGGCTCCCGACCATCCCGGCCTACCGGTCCGAAGAGGTCGCATGACCGCATCCCGGATGCCGCGCCTTGTGGTCGTCGACGACGACAACTTGCTGGCCGAGGGGCTGGCCGGGTTGTTGACAGACGTCGGTTACGAGGTCACCGGAGTGGCCAACGAAGCCAGGCAGGGGATCGCCCTGGTGGACCAGACGCACCCCGACGTCGTCGTCATGGACGTGCGCATGGACGGGATGAGCGGGACAGAAGCGGCCGGCGTCCTCCAGCGCCGTCACCCGGACGTGCCCGTGGTGCTGCTTTCCGCGTACAGCGACGAGGGGATCCGCAAGGCGGCCCGGGACGTCAACGTGGCCGCCTACCTGGTGAAGGGCTGCTCGGCTGGCGAGCTGCTCTCGACTATCGGCTCGGTCATCAAGCAGAGCCAGGCCCGAAGGGGCCCACCGTGAACCACCCCGACGGCCGCCATGCCGCCCTCCTGGGCGGCCCCGTCACCAGTCGGACGGGCCCGCGCGTGTACACGGTCCTTGTCGCCGACGACGCCCCTGCCACACGGCGCGCCCTGGTCGAGCTGCTCGATGACACGCCGTTACTGACCTGCGTGGGCGCCGTCGGCGACGCCGGAGCCGCCGTGGCGGAAGCGGCCCGTTACCGGCCCGACCTGGCTTTGCTCGACGTGATGATGCCGGGCGGCGGCGGCCTCGCCGCGTCGGTGGGCATCAAGGAAGTGTCGCCTCATACCCGGGTGGTCGCCTACTCAGCCGCCGGGGACCGGGCGACCGTCGTCCGCATGCTGCGCAGCGGGGCCAGCGGCTACCTGCTGAAGGGAGCTTCGGCGCAGGACGTCATTGACGGCCTCGTGCATTGCGCCGAGGGTGCCACGGCTCTGTCAGAGGGCTTGTCGGAGCACCTGGTGGCCGAGATGGGAGAGCTCGGACAGGCCGAACGGGCCTCGGGCGCCGCCGCCAGGGCCCGCTACGAGGGCCTGGCCGGCCTGTTGCTGCCGGGAGCGGCGACACCTGTCTACCAGCCTGTGGTTTACCTGCACGGCGGGGACGTGGCCGGCTATGAGGCTCTCACGGACTTCGGTGAAGGCCCGTCCAGTACTGAGGACATTTTCCGGGAGGCTCACGAAGTCGGCCTCGGTGTGGAGCTGGAACTGCACACGGCCCGCCTGGCTGTGGCCGGCTTCCGCGTCGAGATGGAGCGGTCCCCCGGCCTCTACCTCGCCGTCAACGCCTCCCCGGGCCTGCTGTACCGGCCCGCCTTGCTCGAGGTCCTGTCCGAGCTGCCGGCCGAGCAGGTCGTCGTCGAGGTCACCGAGCAGCGCCAGTTCGACTCTTATGACCAGCTCCGCGACGCCGTCCAGCTGGTCCACGAACGGGGCATGCGGGTGGCCGTGGACGATACCGGCAGCGGCTTTGCCGGGCTCCAGCGCCTGGTGGACGTAGGGCCCGAGATCGTGAAGCTGGACAAGGCCATAACCAACGAGATCGACTCCGACGCGCCCCGACGCGCACTCGTGGCCGCCATCCGCCATTTCGCCGACGACATGGGCATCACGATCGTGGCCGAAGGCATCGAGCGGCCCGAACAGCTCCGCGTCCTGCGAGAGATAGGCGTCGACTGTGGTCAGGGCTACCTCTTGGGGCGGGCTCGTCCCCTGCCGCACTGAGCGCCGCCCGGCCGGCCTCCCGTGCGCAGGCTGGCCCTCGGTAGGCCAGCTGGGAAAGCGCCGCCCTTTCGTCCCGTACGATCTAAGCAGTGGCTCTCTATTCCTCCGGTTACATCGAAGCCGTCCATGACGGCGTCGTCATCTTCGACGGTGCCACGGGCACCAACCTGCAGGCACTGGGCTTGGGGGAGGACGACTTCGGCGGGCCTGCCCTCGAGGGTTGCAACGAGATGCTGTGCCTCACCCGGCCGGAAGCGATCGCCCAGTTGCACCGGTCGTTCTTCGACGTGGGCTGCCAGGTCGTCGAGACCAACAGCTTCGGCTCGCTGCCCTGGGTCCTGGCCGAGTACGGCGTCGCCGGGCGTGCCCGGGACCTGGCCCGGGCCGGGGCCGACATCGCCCGGGACGTAGCCGACGGTTATGGACCAGGCCACTTCGTAGCCGGCTCGCTGGGCCCGGGGACGAAGATCGCCTCACTGGGCCAGATTTCTTTTGCCGAAATGAGAGACGGTTACCAGGAGGCCGCCGCCGGGCTCATCGCCGGGGGCGTGGACCTGCTCGTCATCGAGACCGTCCAGGATCTGCTCCAGGCCAAGGCGGCCGTCATCGGCAGTAGGCGGGCCATGGCCGAAGCCGGCCGGCAGGTGCCGCTCCAGGTCCAGGTCACCATCGAGACGACGGGGCGCATGCTCCTCGGCAGCGAGACCGGGGCCGCCCTCACCACCCTGGACGCCCTGCGGCCCGACGTGATCGGGCTGAACTGCGCCACCGGACCGGCGGAGATGGGCGAGCACCTGCGCTACCTGAGCGCACGCAGCCGGGTACCCCTGTCATGCCTCCCCAACGCCGGCCTGCCCTCCGTAGTCGAGGGCAAGATGCACTACGACCTCACCCCCGACCAGCTGGCCGAGCACCATCGCCGGTTCGTCACCGAACTCGGCATTAAGGTGGTGGGTGGGTGCTGCGGCACCACACCGGCCCACCTGAAGGCGGTAGTAAAAGCCCTGGCGGGGATTGTACCGGCGCCTCGCCAAGTCGACTTCGAGCCCGGCTGCGCCTCGCTGTACAGCCACGTGCCCTACGACCAGGCCCCGTCGGTGCTCAACGTGGGCGAGCGCACCAACGCCAATGGCTCCAAGCGTTTCCGGGACGCCATGCTGGCCCGGGACTGGGACACCTGCACGGAGCTGGCCAAGGAAGCGGTGCGAGCCGGCAGCCACGTCATAGACGTCTGTGTCGACTACACGGGCGCCGACGGGGTGGCCGACATGACCGAGGTCGCCAGCCGCTTCGCCACCCAGGCGACCCTGCCGCTCATGATCGACTCGACCGAGGCCCCGGTTATCGAGCGCGCCCTCCAGCACATCGCCGGCAAACCCATAATCAACTCGGTAAACCTTGAAGAGGGCGACGGCGCCGGCACCCGCCTCGACGCCTTTTTGTCCCTGGCCCGCGAGTACGGCGCCGCCGTCGTATGCACCTGCATCGACTCGGAAGGCCAAGCCCGCACGGCGGAGTGGAAATTGCGGGCTGCCCGCGCCATATACGACCTCGCCGTCGAGCGTTACGGGCTGGCTCCCGAAGACCTTTTCTTCGACGCCCTGGCCTTGCCCGTGAGCACGGGTATGGAGGAAAGCCGCCGGGACGGCATAGAGACCATCGAGGGCATAAAACTGATCAAGTCGGCGCTGCCCGGTGCCCGCACACTGCTCGGGATCTCCAATGTCTCGTTCGGGTTGAGCCCGGCCGCCCGCCAGGCCCTCAATTCGGTGTTCCTGCACGAGTGCCAGCACGCCGGTCTCGATGCCGCCATCGTGAATTCGGGCCGGATCCTTCCCCTCGACCGGTTATCCCCCGAGGCCGTCGAGGTCTGCCTGGACCTCGTTTACGACCGGCGCGACGCGGCCCGCGACTACGACCCGCTGGCCGAGCTGCTGCGACTTTTCGACGGCGCCACTTCGGAAGGGCTGGCCCAAGAGGACCGCAGCGGGTGGTCGGTGGAGCGGCGGTTGGAACAACGCGTGGTGGACGGCTGGAAAGACGGCCTGGAAGCCGACCTCACCGAAGTGCTCCAGACTGGGGCGCCCGCCCTGCAGATAGTGAACGGCCCATTGATGGCAGGCATGAAGACGGTCGGCGAACTGTTCGGCTCGGGCCGCATGCAGCTCCCGTTCGTCCTGCAGTCGGCCGAGGTCATGAAATCGGCCGTCGGCTTCCTGGAACCGCACATGTCCAAGACCGACGAGCGCGGCAAAGGCAAGGTAGTGCTGGCGACAGTCAAGGGCGACGTCCACGACATCGGCAAGAACCTGGTCGACATAATCCTCACCAACAACGGCTATGAAGTGCACAACCTCGGCACCAAGGTGGCCATATCCGACATGGTGCGCACGGCCGAGGAAGTGGGCGCCGACGTCATCGGGATGTCCGGCCTCCTGGTCAAATCGACGCTCATAATGCGCGACAACCTGCTCGAGCTCAACGAGCGGGGCCTCGAGCGCTACCCCGTCATCCTCGGCGGTGCCGCGCTCACCCGGACCTATGTCGAAAGGGACCTCCGGGAGCAGTACAAAGGCCGGCTTTTCTACGGTAAGGACGCCTTCGAAGGCCTGCACACCATCGACCGGTTGATGGAGCTCGACCGCAGCGGCGGAGAGGACCCTGATTTCGGCCGGGCCCCCGGAGGCCGGGCCCGCGTGACGGCCCGACCGGCCCCTCCGGGGGCTACAAACCTCGACGTGCCGCGACCCGGGCGTGCCCCTTCGGTGGCCCTCGACAACCGCGTTCCCGTGCCGCCCTTTATCGGCACGAGGGTCGAAAAGGGGCTTCCCCTCGACGAGATCGCCGGTTACATCAACGAAACCTCGCTTTTCCGCAACCAGTGGGGGTACCGGCCCCTGGAAGGCGAAACCGACGCCCTTTTCAAGGCGCGGGTACGGGCCGTCCTGCGCCAGCAATTGTCCGACGCCCGCCAGGCCGATGTCCTGCGCCCCGCCGTGGCCTACGGGTACTTCGCCGCCAACGCCGACGGGGACGACCTCGTCATCTGGTCGGGCACCGGGCGCTCCTCGGAGCTGGCCCGCCTCCGCTTCCCCCGCCAGGAGGAAAGCCCCTGGCTATGTATCGCCGATTTCTTCCGGCCCCTGGCGTCGGGCGAGAGCGATTACGTGGCCTTCCACGTCGTGACCATGGGCTCGGCGGTTTCCGAGGAGACGGCCCGTCTGTTCGCTTCTGACCGCTACGGCGACTACCTCCACTTGCACGGCCTTTCGGTCGAGATGACCGAAGCCCTGGCGGAGTACTGGCACTGGCGCATACGCGACCAGTGGGGCTTCGCCTCCGAAGACGGGCCCAGCTTGCAGGGCCTGTTCCGCCAGCAGTACCGGGGCGGACGGTACTCCTGGGGCTACCCGGCCTGCCCGGACCTGGAGGACAACGCCGTTTGCGCCTCCCTAGTGGGGGCCGAGCGTATAGGCGTCGAGTGCAGCGAGGAGACCTCGTGGCAGTTCCACCCCGAACAGACGACGGCCGCCATCATCTGCCACCACCCTCAGGCCAAGTACTTCATTGTCCGCCGTTCGCCGGCTAGCTCGAGCCCAGGAGCTGGCGCTCGAGCCGTTTGAAACCCGCAGTCGACCAGCCCCGGCCCTGTTCACTGGCCACCTGCGCCTCGTAGCCGTCGAGGTCGGCTAACCAGCCCGGGGCGTCTGCTCCCATGGCCAGGGCGGCGGTGGCGTAGGCGTCGGCGGTGGTCAACTCGGGCCCGATCACAGTCACGGAAGCCAGTTCGGTGGCCGGCCGCCCGGTGATGGGGTTGATGACGTGCGCGCCCCGCTCGTAGGTCCCCGAGGTCGCCACCGCCGCCTCGCCCAGGGACAGGGCGGCACTATAAGCCCCACGCCGGCGGGGGTGGCGCACCCCGACCTCCCAAGACCGACCGGGGCCGGGCCTGCCCCGCAGCCGGATATCTCCCCCGCCGTCGATGGCGTGGTCGGGGAACCCGGCGGCCACCAGAATGGACGAGGCCTGCTCGATGGACCAGCCCTTGACCACCCCGCTGGGGTCGAACCGAGCCGTGGCCCAAGCATCGAAGAAACCGCCCGTAGCCCCGTGCAGTTCGTGGCAGAGCGCCAGGATGTGGCGCAGTTCGGCGCAGCAGTCGGCCGCCGCCAGCTCGCCCCGGTCGAAGCGGTTGACCTCGCTCCCGTACTGGTAGGTGCTGAAGGTCGTGTCGACCCAGTGCAGCCACCCCACGGCCGCCTCCACCGCCGCCGCCACGCCCTCGGCGGGAGGCGGCTTGCCGTCGGCGGGAGCCGCCGTACGTACGTCGAAGGTGACCACGGTCCCCATCACCGCCTCGTGGTGTACGGCGCGCGCCCACGCGGAGGGTGCTGTGAGCTCGCTCATCGCTCTGCCGCCGAGAGAGCCGATTGCAGCGACTGGGCGAAGGCGTCACTGGTGTACGTGGCCCCGGACACGACGTCGAAGTTGACCCCCTGGGCAGCCAAGGCCTCCTGGACGAGCTCGGGCACGGCCTCGGAGTTGATCATGGCCGACCGCCCGTCGACGGCCGAGTTCTGGGGCACTGTGACGTTCACGATCCGGTGCCCGTCCAGGGTCGCCGCCACCTCGATGTTGCCGTAGAGGTAGGTGACCAGCTGCCCGTCGTACGTGCGCGTCGCCGGCCCCGTGGTCGTGGGACCGGCCGTCGTGGGACCGGCCGTCGTGGGACCGGCCGTCGTAACAGTTTTGCCACCGGGCGCCGCCGTGGTGGGGGCGGAAGTAGCGGGGGCGACGGTGGTGGCCGGAGGCCCGGACGGATCTGCGCCGACGCTCACCCGCTGGACATTGACCGCGCCCGAGGACTTGTAACCGAGCAGCGCGACCAAGCCCACCACGGTCCCGGCAGTGGCAATAACGGCGCGACGCATATTCGTGCTTGTCCTCCTAGAACTCGAACGATTCGGTGTGGATCTGGCGCTGGGGGACGCCGAGCGCCCGCAACGAAGATGAGACCATCTCTGAGAACCCCGCAGGGCCGCACAGGTACACGTCCCTTTCGGCGACGTCGCGCACCAGGCTCTTGATGTGGTCCGGCCCCAGGTACTCGGGGTGGTCGCGCCTCGAGCCGACCAGGTAGTGCACGGGCGCCTGCCGATGGGCGGCGATGTCGTCGAGCTCGGCCCGGAGGGCGAGATCCCCCGGCGCGCCTGCCCGGTAGATGAAGACAGATCCCCCCGGACCGGTGACGATCGACTCGAACAGGGCGCGCAGAGGAGTTACCCCGACACCGGCGGCGATGAACAAGACCTTTCCCTGCCGGCGCCGACGGTCCGTGAAGGCGCCGTAGGGCCCCTCAACCAAGACCTTCGTACCCGGGCGCAAGCGGGCCACCTTGGCGCTGTGGTCACCCAACGCCTTCACGGTGAGGCGCAACCATCGGCCGTTGGGCGCCGCTGACAAGCTGAAGGGGTGAGCCTGCCACCAGCCCTCCCGGGTCAGGAAGCGCCACATGAAGAACTGGCCGGCCTCCGCGTCCAGCTCCTGTAGCCGCCGGCCGGAGACATAGACCGACGTAAGTCCCGGCCCTTCGCTCATCGTGCCGACGACCACGAACCGGTGACGCCACATGCGGGCGAGCGGCCGGCCCCCGCGATAGGCGATGAGCAGGGCGGCCACGACCCCGTACATGGCGCCCCAGATGACCCTGTTGAGCGGGTGAGTGGCAAAGTCGGCGCCGGTGTTGAACTGGTGGGCGAACGACAGCGCCAGGGCAATGTAGGTGTAGAGGTGCAGGAAGTACCACGTGTGGTAGCTGACCCGTCGCCTCACCGCCCGGGCCGACAAGACGCCCACCACTACCAACAGCGCCAGGCCGACCGTGGCGGCGAGCATGTCCGGGTAGGTGAGGACCACCGTCTTGGTCTCGCTGACCAGGCCGTCGTGGGCGGTGACGGCGTAGCCCCAGATGATCAGTACGGCGTGCGCGACCAGCAAGCAGATCGAGTACTCGCCATTGCGGCGGTGCCAGACAGCCAGCCGGTCCATGCCTATCATCCGGTCCAGCCAGGGCACGCGGCCCATGAGCAGCACTTCCACCACGACCAGGTAGGTGCCCAAGAGACCGGTCACCCGGCCCGCGGATGTCAGCCACGGCCCGGCCCCCCAGACGCTGGCCGCGGCCGTGTCGTGCCACCACATGTAGATGACGCCCCCGGCACCGATGGCTACCAGCAGGGCGACCACGCCTTCTCGCGTCTTCTGGCTGAGGCTCAGGGCGCCCCGGTGCGAACCCTTCGCCGCCGCCCGGGCCTGAGCTCGGGCCGGCGCCAAAGTGGTCACATCACCCATTTTCGCCCGTCAAAGTGAACGGAGCCTGAGGAGGCCCGTAACCCCTGCCTCGAACGGGCTGGAGACCGCCCGGCTCAGGGCGTCAGACGTCGAGGACGGTCAGGGCGTGGTCGGCCACGTTGAGGGCGCGAGGCCCTGCGGCCGTGGCTACCACTATGTCCTCGATGCGCACACCGTAGCGACCCGGCAGGTAAACGCCGGGTTCGACAGAAAATGCATGCCCGGGGACGAGAACTTCGGAGTTGCCGGCAACGATGTACGGGTCCTCGTGCTCCTCCAAGCCGATGCCGTGCCCCGTCCGGTGCACGAAGTAAGGCCCGTAACCGGCCTCGGTGATTACCCGCCGGGCGGCGTCGTCTACGGCGCTGCACAGCTCGCCCACCTGCGCCGTCCTGACGCCGACCGCCTGGGCCTCTTTCACCACCTCGTAGATCCGTAGTAGTTCGCCGGGTGGGGGGCCCGTCAGGACCGTCCTGGTGATGTCGGAGCAATAACCGGCCAGTGTCCCCCCGAAGTCGCACACCACGGCTTCACCGGGGCCGATCGTGCGCTCACCAGGCTCGTGGTGAGGGCTGGCAGAATTAGGGCCGGACGCGACAATGGCAAAATTGACCTTCTCGTGGCCTTCGGCCAAGAGCCGGTGAGTTATCTCGACCGAGACGTCACGCTCGCTCCGCCCGACCAGGGCGATCTCTCCCGCCAACAACGCGTCCGCCACGCGGTCGGCCGCGGCCGACGCCGCGGCCAGTGCGTCTACCTCGGCCTCGTCCTTAACCGCCCGCAGGGGGGCGGTCACCTCTGAGGCCGGCCGCCACCGAGCACCTGGCAGGGTGGCTTGCAGCCGGAGGACGAAAGTGGCCCAGGCCCGGTCGCTTATGGCCAGCGTGGGCGAGCCACCGACACATTTGTCCACCAATGAGGTGACGATGCCTATTGGGTCCTCCATCTCCGCCCACGGCTGCAGGGCGAAAACCCCCGGTAGGGGAACGACCCGGGGTGCCTCCAGCTCGGGGACCACCAGGGTCGGCTCGCCTGTGCCCGCGGCGGGGACCACGAGCATGGTCAAGCGTTCGAGCGGCATGGCCACGTAACCCGTGAGCCAGGGCAGGTCCGCCCCCAGGGAGAGCAGGAGCGCATCGACACCGGCGTGGCCCATGGCCTCTTGGGCCCGCGCCAAACGGGCACCGAACTGGGCCGCCTTCACGCCGCTCCCCCGCTGCCTGGGGCCTGCCCGGCACCCACAGTTACAGGCCCGGCACCACCAGCCTCATGGCGGGCGCCCGCCACAGCTTGGCGGGCATGATAGCTCGAACGGGTGAGAGGCGAGGCCACCACACGGGGGATGCCAAGAGCTTCGCCGGCGGCGGCGATGCGCGAGAAGTCCGCTGGGGCCCACCAGCGAACTACGGGCAAATGGTTGACGGTAGGCCGGAGGTACTGGCCGATGGTGACGATGCTGACCCCTATGGCGTGAAGGTCGGACAGGGCTCCCAGTACTTCGTCTTCCTCTTCGCCGAGCCCGAGCATGAGGCCCGACTTCGCCGTTAGCCCAGCAGCGACCGCCCGGGCCAGGACGGCCAGGCTCCGGGTGTAAGAAGCTGACGGCCGTACCGCCCGCTGGAGCCGCGGCACGGTCTCCACATTGTGGTTGAGCACGTCGGGGCGGCGTTCGAAAATCCGTTCCAGGGACACCGGGTCGCCCTTGCAGTCCGAAATGAGGACCTCCACAGCTGTCCCCGGGCACCGCTGACGGATGGCATCGATGGTGGCAGCAAAACCCGATGCCCCACCGTCCTCCAGGTCATCGCGGGCGACACAGGTGATGACTGCATGCGCCAGTCCCAGGTTGGAGACGGCTTCGGCCACGCGCCGGGGCTCGTCCGGGTCGAGGGGCAGTGGCTTGGACGTGTCGACCTGGCAAAAGCCGCACGCCCGGGTGCAGCGGTCGCCGTTGATCATGAAGGTCGCCGTCCCGTCAGCCCAACATTCAAAGATGTTGGGGCACCCGGCTTCTTCACAGACTGTCGCCAGGCCCAGGCTCCTGACCGTTTTGTGCAACGACCGGTACTCGGGCCCCATGTGGGCGTTGGCCCGCAGCCACTCGGGCTTGCGAGCCCCGAGGGCCAACGCGCCGGCCGTCGGCACCCCGGCTTGCGCCAGCCGCCCGAGGAGGCGGACGGGGGTGCCGGTCCCGTCAACCTCCATTCGTGGTGCAGGGCCGCCTGGCTGCACAAGGTCCGTTCGTGCCACAAGCGAAGACGTCACCGAAGGCCCCGGGACGGGCACCGGCGCCGGGCGATGACCTGTCGCATCCTGGCGTTCAACGACGCGGCCCCTCCCCCAGCGCTGGGCGGCCAGGGCGAAGACGGTTTCGACGACGTCGGCCATGCTGGCCGGGCAGCCTTCGGCCGCCATCGAGGTGACCTTTTTGCCCTCGATCCCGCACGGGACGATGTGCCCGAACATCGTCATGTCGGGGCTCACGTTCAGGGCAAAACCGTGCATGGTACGCCGGCGGCTGTGGCGCGCCCCGATGGCGCAGATCTTGCGGGGGTCGGGGCCCGAGGGGTCGACCCAGACACCCGGGAAACCTTCCAGCCGGCCGGCATTGGTGAGGCCGAGGCGGGCCAGGGAGTCGATGACCAACTGTTCGACCTCGTGGACATAGGCCGGAGCCGCGCCCGTCCCCGCCTGGACCGACAGGACCGGGTACCCGACGAGCTGGCCAGGCCCGTGGTAAGTGATGTCGCCGCCACGGTCCACCCAGAGCAGTTCGGCCCCGACGCTTGCCGGGTCGACCAGCATGTGCTCGGCGTGGGCCCGGATCCCCGCCGTGTAGACATGGGGGTGCTCCAAGAGCAACAGCCAGTCGTCAGCGCCGGCACCGGCGGCCCATAATGCCCGCTGGAGCGCATGGGCGTCCCGATAGGCGACTCGGGCACCCAACCAGCGCAACCGAAGGGTGCGCCCCGGGGCCAGCTGGAAATGACCGATGGTGGCAGTAGCCATCTCTGTTACAAACGCTCGATTTCCTAGAGCTCGGAAGCCCAGTCGCGGGTCTGGAGCACGTCGCGCAGCCGGGCCATGAACGCGGCGGCATAAGCGCCGTCGACGGCCCGGTGGTCCCACGACATGACCAGGTTGCCGACCGGGTGAATGGCAATGCCGTCCGAACCGTCGGGCATCTCGACCACCACTGGCCGCTTGCGCACCCCGTCAGTGGAAAGGATGGCCACCTGAGGCTGGTTGATAACCGGGACGGTTATGAAGGTGCCAAAACCACCGGCGTTCGTGAGCGTGAAGGTGCCCCCGGAGATGTCGTCCATGGTCAGGTGTTTGGAGCGAGCCCGAGATGCCAGGGTCGAGATCTCCCGGGCCAGGGCCACCAACCGTTTCTCTTCCGCCCGATGGATGACGGGAACGAGCAGTCCCTCGAAGTCGAGGTCCACGGCGATCCCGAGATTGACCTCACCATGAACTATGAGCTCGTCGTCGCCAACAGAGGAATTGAGGTACGGCCATTCCGTCAGAGCGTCGACGACCGACATGGCGATGAACGGAAGGTAGGTCAGGCTGAAGCCCTCGGCCGTCTTGAAACGGTCTTTCTCGGCGTGGCGCACCCGGTCCACGGCCGAGTAGTCGACCTCGACCGCGATCATGGTGTGAGCCGAAGTCGCCTTCGAGCGGACCATGTGCTCGGCCGTCCGCCGCCTGATGTTGGTGAAGGGGACCACCGTGTCCCGCTCACCGGCCACCGGTACCGGGCCGGCGGGTACGGGCGCCGCCCGCAAGGCCGGCGCACCCTGGCCCGTCGCTGCCGGAGCGCCCGCCACGGCCGGTGCGGGTCGGCCCGAATCCGTACTCGACCCGTTGGAGCCCTGACGCTCGACCGCGGCGAGCACGTCGTCGCGGGTGATCCTGCCTCCCAGCCCGGAGCCGGGGATCGCGGCCGGGTCCAGACCGTGCTCGGATATGAGCCTGCGCACGACCGGCGACAACAGCTTGCTGGGACTGCCCTGGGCCGGGCCACTGGGCGGGCGCTGGTCGGCCGGTCGAGCACCGGGCCGGGCCGGGCCACCCGAAGGGGGTTTGGCCGGCACCGGCGCGACTTGGCCGCGGCGGGCACGACCGTCCGCACCCATGTCGTCGGTCTCGAGGCTATCTGTCTCCGCACCGGCGGTCTCGGCCACGCCGGTCCCGGGGCCGGCGGTCTCGGGGCCGGCGGTCTCGGGGCCGGCGGTCTCGGCCACAGCGGTCCTCGTGCTGGGCGGAGCGTCGGCCGCACCGTTCGCCGCCTTGCCGGCGGGGGCCCCGATCACCGCCAGCTTGACGCCGACCGAGACCGTCTCGCCTTCCTGGACGAGGATCTCGGTGACAGTCCCGCTGGTGGGCGAGGGCACCTCGGAGTCGACCTTGTCCGTCGAGACCTCGAAGAGGACCTCGTCTTCGGCGACGGTCTCGCCCACCTGCTTGTGCCACTTGGTGATGGTGCCCTCGGTGACGGTCTCACCGAGTTGAGGCATCGTTATGTCAGCCAACGTGAAGACCTCTTCCGGCCAGGGCGAGCATTGTCTCGCCGAAAACTTCGGACAATGATGGGTGCGGTTGGACGAACTGGGCCACCTCTTCGGCCGTGGCCTCCCAGTTGACGGCCAGGTAACCCTGGCCTATCTGCTCGGTCACCCAGGGGCCGACCATATGCACCCCGAGCAGGCGACCGGCCGACCCGTCGGGCAACTTCTCCGCTATCAATTTCACCAGGCCTTCGGTGTCGCCGATGATGGCAGCCCGTCCGTTGCCCACGAACGGGTCCTTCTTGGTCACTACTTCGTAACCGGCTTGTCGGGCCGCTTCTTCGGAGTAACCGGCAAAGGCCACCTCCGGGAAGGTGTACACGCACCAGGGGACACGGCTGTAGTCGATGGGCATGGCCTGGCGGCCCAGCAACTGGTCGATCACGACCATGGCTTCGGCGAAACCGACGTGGGCCAAGCCCGGCGTGGCGACGAGGTCGCCCACCGCCCAGACACCTTCCTCGCTCGTCTGCATCCACTCGTCGACCTTCACGAAACCACGCTCATCGACTTCGACGCCCGACCCGGGGGCAAGCAGCCCGTCACTGTAGGGCCGGCGGCCCACCGACACCACGACCGCCTGGACCTCGATGCTCTCGACTTCGCCCTCGCCCGCGGTGGCGGGCGCAAACTTCACCTGGGTCGACTTGCCGTCCTCGGACGGAGTGTGCCCTTTCACCATCACCCCGGTCCTTATGTCGATGCCCCGCCGGGTAAAGGACTTGACCACGACGTTGGTCACGTCGCTGTCGACGCCCGGCAGGATGCTGGGCAGGGCCTCGAGGACGGTTACCCGAGTGCCCATGTCCGCCAGCATGGAGGCGAACTCGCACCCAATGGCCCCCCCGCCGATCACCGCGGCCGACTCGGGCAGCTGTTCGAGGTCCAGGACCTCGTCGCTCGTGAGCACGAAGCGCCCGTCCAAGCCGAAGCCGGGGATGGTCCGCGGCACCGACCCGGCCGCCAGGATTATGGCCGGCGCCTTGAGCTCAGTGACCGCGCCGCCTGCACCTTCGACCCGCACCACGCGTCCCGCTGCCAGCGCGCCCGCCCCTGCAAAAGTCGTGACCTTGCACCGCTTGAGCAGGCCCTGGAGGCCCTTGTGCTGTTGGTCGATCACCTTGCGTTTGCGAGCCTGGGTGGCGGAGAAGTCGACAGTCCAGCCGTCGACACCGATGCCGTACTCCTTGGCACCCCTTACGGTCCGGTAGACGGCCGCCGTCTCGAGGAGCTCTTTGGCCGGGATGCACCCACGGTGCAGGCAGGTACCGCCCACTTTTTCCTTCTCGACCAGCGCGATGCGCAGGCCAGCGCGCCCGCCGTAAAGGGCGGCGGCGTAACCGGCCGGCCCTCCGCCGACAACCACGACATCAAATGACTGCGCCTCCACAGGCTCGGCCGTAGGGACCACCACCTTTCTCACCCTCAGAGTATGCTCGCCGGCCTCGTTGGTGGCCCAACCGTGCCTCCTGGTGCATCTCCTTGGACCTCGACAAAGCCAGGGCCCCGCCGCTGCCTTTCCCGCCGCGGCCCGGGATGGCAAGCTCAAGGGCGAGATGCTCGCGCCCGACCTCGCCGACGCTGACCGGCCTTTTTGGCGCCGAGCAACGCTGAGGTCCAAGTTCAACTACACGTTGAGGGCCGTACTGGCCTCCCTCCTCCTGGCGGCTTGTGGCGCCGGCCGCTCGAGCGCCCCCGCCACGCCTGCGGCCAAAGGTCCGGCGAGACCGCTGGAGGTCGTGGTCTCCGCCTACCCTCTGGCCGTCCTGGTGAGCTACCTGGGGGGCAAATGGGTCAAGGTCGTCGACCTGGCGGCTCCCGGGGAAGCGCCCCAAGACCTCTCCCTGCGCCCTGACCAGCTTGCACTGGTTCGCGCCGCCCCGCTCGTGGTCGACGTCGGCGACGGTTACCAACCCAGCGTCGAAACGGCGGCGCGCTCGGCTCACCGGCACCTCTCCCTGCTCCCCGCGGTGTCGTCGACCGCACAGCCGTACGAGTTCTGGCTCGACCCGGCGCTGATGAGCAAGGCCGCCGCTCTCGTCGCCGCCGCATTGACCACCGCCGACGTAGGCGCCAAACGACAGTTCGATGACGCCTCGCAGGACTTTCAGTCCGTAGTCGGCTCCATTGAATCGGACCTGGAGAGCACCTTTTCGGACTGTACCCGTCAGGTGTTCGTCACCGCCGACGGGGCGTTCAAGCGCTTCGCCACCAGCTTCGGCCTCACCGACGTCGACGTGGCCGGCATGGGCCCGCAAAGGGCGGCCGCGCTGGTGAAACAGGACTCGCTCCCCGATGTTTTCAGCGAGGCGGGTACCCCCACCGGGGCCCTGGACAAGGTCGCACGGTTGGCGGGCGTGGGCGTGAAAAGCTTGGACCCCATGGAGGTCGTGCCCGCGCCGAACAGTACCGCCCCTCGCACCTACTTCGCCATCATGGAAGAAGATCTGACGGCGCTGGAAGTCCCACTCGCGTGCGACACGACGGACACCTACTAGCAGGCCGGGCCCCGACGCTCCCGGGGCTGTTTTGAGGACCCGCTTCGACCAGCCCATTGCGGCCAGCGCAGAGGCGGCCCAGGCCGCGTTCCTGGATCCCGGCTTCTATGCGACCCTCGGGGAGCTGCCGGGGATCTCGGCGCCAGAAGTGCGCTCCTGCTCCAGCCCGTCGCCCGGGCACGCCCGGGTCGTGCTCGGCTACCGGTTCGCCGGCACCCTCAACGGGCCGGCCCGCAGACTGCTCGACCCAGCCAAGCTGACCTGGGCCCAGGTGACCGATGTGGACCTGACGTCCAGGCGTACGCAGGTCGAGATGGTCCCGGACAACTACTCGGGCCTGTTCAGCTTCAAGGGCTGGTACGAGCTGCGTGACGAAGCTGACGGGCGTAGCACCCAACATTTCGAGGGCGACCTGCGCGTCCACCTCCCCTTGCTCGGCCCCCTGGCCGAGCGGGCCATCGCCGGAGGGATCCGTGACAACCTGGCCGCTACAGCTCGGCTCATCGAGCGCTACGTGGCCGGAGCAAACGAAGGTGCGAAAGGCGGCCCCGGTGCCTGAGGATCTGGCCGGCGCTCTGGCCGGTGCCGTGGCTGCCTGGCCGGGTGCCGGGGCGGCCGGGGTGGTGTCCAGGAACGGCGTCGAAGCGACGGCTGGGCGAACCGAGCGGTCCTTCCCGTGGGCTTCGGTCACCAAGCTGCTCGTCGCCCTGTCCTGCCTGGTGGCCTGGGAAGAGGGGACGGTAGACCTGGACGACCCCGTCGGGCCCCCCGGCTCGACCCTGGGCCACCTGCTGGCCCACGCCTCCGGCCTGCCTTTCGAGGGGGGGCAGCCGGTGGCGCCGCCCGGCCGCCGGCGCATCTATTCCAACTCCGGCATAGAGCGGGCGGCCGAGCACCTGGAGGCCCGGTCCGGTATGCATTTCGGCGATTACCTGCAGGTCGGTGTGCTCAGCCCGTTGAGCATGAACGGGACCCTCTTCGAGGGGTCGCCGGCCCACGGGGCCAGCGGGCCACTTGTCGACCTGCTGGCGCTGGCCGGAGAGCTTGTCTCGCCCACCTTGATCAGCGCCACGACCTGGCAGGTCGCCACCAGCGTCGCCTGGCCCGGCCTGTCCGGCGTGCTCCCCGGCTACGGCCGCCAGGACCCCTGCGACTGGGGCCTGGGCCCCGAGATCCGCGGCCACAAGTCCCCGCATTGGACAGGCGCCCGCAACTCGCCCTCGACGTTCGGCCATTTCGGCCAGTCAGGTTCGTTGCTCTGGGTCGACCCCGACGCCGGTGTCGCCCTGGCCGGCCTCAGCGGGGAAAACTTCGGGCCATGGGCCAAGGCGTCCTGGCCAGCGCTGTCCGACGTCGTCGTCGCCTACGCCACAAGCCGGGACCGGACGGGACCGGCCTGATTTACAGAGCCGGCCTGATTTACAGAGCCGGCCTGATTTACAGAGCCGGC
>Ga0182030_10005806_pt1 | contig 26138 bp, 25 predicted proteins | sample 812S3MmetaG_FD_121299 | JGI IMG/M metagenome (GOLD analysis project Ga0182030, IMG submission 121299) | Permafrost microbial communities from Stordalen Mire, Sweden - 812S3M metaG (Illumina Assembly) | ecosystem: Environmental > Terrestrial > Soil > Wetlands > Permafrost | place: Sweden...
CAAGCCGGAAGTGATCCCGACCAAGCTGGAGGAGATCATGGTGGAAACCCGCATCCGGCTCCTGAAGATACCCGAGGTCAATAATCTTCGCGTCGGCAAGCGGGTCGACACCACGAACAATCCCCACACCTGTTTCTTCTCTTTCGACGTGGAAAACATGGACAAGCTGGCCTACATCCTGGAGAACGCCGTCTACGTCCAGTTTGAAAAGCAAATCCTGGGTCCATTCGTCACCGCCTCGAAGGTTCTCGACTACGAGATGGAGCCGGGCAAGGATGTACGGTACTCTTGAGATGTAGTTGCCAGACAAGAGTCCTTGCGACACAGCCCATAATGGCGATAAAGGCAGTCCTCGACATCTTGAGGCGTTGAGTGAAGTCTCGCATTGGGAATGATCTGTGATTATTTTGGGCTGGTTGTTAACTTATGCAGCCCACCCCCACCCAAGCGCTCACCTCACGATACGTGTTCGTGCTTCTGCTGATTGCGCTTCTTTCGCTGATCGGCTTCCTGACGCTAAACCATGTTATTTCCAGGGGGCGTCAGATCATGCGCTTCGTCCGACTCAGCGACGGGGAGCAGATATGCGCGCAACGAATCGCTTATTTTAGCATGAGGCTAAGCCAGCCGGGCTCGCGATCCGAACACGACGTTTGCCGTACGCGGCTCAAAGAGGAGACGAACCAGTTGGCGAAGGATGAGGATGTGCTGATGGAAAAGGATGGACCGCTCGATATTGTCGCCCAGTTTGCTCCCGAGTTGATTCCCTTCTACAAGGGTGAACCTGTCCATCTGGACAGAGAGATGCGCGATTATCTGACCCGTGCGCGCAAGGTCGCGGCGGTGCCGGAAGGAGACCTGGTCTTTGATGATCCGGACGTGGCGACCATTCAGGAAAAAAATTACAATGAATTGCTCGAAGGTACCGATAAGGCGGTAAAGCTACTGCGCGATGATTGGGAGAATGAACGCCATCTGGTCGCCTACGCGGAATTGATGCTATTTCTTCTCACCCTGGTGACGCTGGTGCTGGCGGGGATATTCGTTTTCCGGCCCATGGTAAAATTAATCATTGCGGAGAACCAGCAGTTGATGGCCTCCGAACGCCAGCTCATGGCTGTGTTGGACACGGTGGGCGAAGCCATTTTCTCCGCCGATGAGGAAGGTGAAATCCTTTCGGTCAATAGCGAGGCGGCGCGCGTGTGGGAGTATGAAATCAAGGATCTCATTGGTCAGAGCGTCGATCATCTTTTTTCTCACCCCGGATTTTTTCTGGAGGCACGCGAGCAAAGCGTCAACGCCAATCAAGCCGCTGTGACTTACGTCGAGGCCGAAGCTATTTCACGCCAGGGTCGCCGCTTCCCGGCTGAAGTCGCCTTTGATCGGGCCGAGGTCGACGGGGTGATTATCTATACCCTGGCGGCTCGCGATATTACCGAGCGCCGCGAGTACGAAAACCGATTGCTTGAGGCCAAGGAAATGGCCGAAATCGGGAACCGCGCCAAATCCGAATTTCTGGCCAACATGAGCCACGAAATCCGCACCCCGATGAATGGGGTCATCGGCATGACCGGCCTTCTTTTGGAGACGGAGCTTACGCCCACTCAGCACGATTTTGTCCAAACACTCCGTACCAGCAGTGAATCCCTTCTTGCCATTATCAACGATATTCTCGATTTCTCGAAGATCGAGGCGGGCCGATTGACGCTGAACCAATTCCCCTTTGACTTGCGTTCCTGCATCGAGGAAGCGCTTGATTTGTTGGCGCCGAAAGCACGGGAGAAACGCCTCGATCTGGTCCACACCATGCATGAGGATATGCCCGCTAGCCTGATAGGGGACGAACAGCGGCTGCGCCAGGTCCTCCTCAACCTGGTGGGCAACGCGGTCAAGTTTACCGACAAGGGAGAGATTTGCCTGGAGGTCACCGGCCATGCCCTTCCTCCCCTGGAGGGAACCGGGATTGAAGCGCACGACTTATGGGAAATCAGTTTTGCCGTCAGGGACACCGGTATCGGCATTCCCCATGACAAGATGGAGCTTCTCTTTAAAGTTTTCAGCCAAGTCGATGCCACCACGACTCGCGCACAGGGTGGAACCGGTCTTGGGCTGGCGATCAGCGAACGCCTGGTCCATCTCATGGGCGGATCGATCTCGGTGACAAGCGAAGTCGGTCTTGGTTCCACCTTTCTCTTCACCATTCGCGCGCCATCCGCCGGCGGCCGGCGGAAACCCATCACCGGGCCGCTCAACGTGACCTTGCAGGGTCGACGCCTGCTCGTGGTGGATGATAACGAGACCAATCGCTCGATCCTGGCCCTGCATACCCAGCGCTGGGGCATGGAAGTGGTGTCGTGCGCATCGGCGGAGGAAGCGTTGGCCTCGTTGAAAAGCGGTGAAAAATTCGATGCGGCGGTGATTGATATGGTTATGCCCGGCATGGACGGATTGGAACTCGCCGAGGCACTGCGTGAAATCCCCCACGCGAAGAAAATGCCCGTGATCCTGCTCAGTTCCGGCGAGATTGATCCGGCCCGCCGCCAGGTCGGTTTCTTCAGCAGCATTCCCAAGCCGTGGAAATCCTCCGCCTTGCAGCGAGAACTACTGCATCAGCTAGGGCAAGGGAGTGTGCCTACGGTTGGAATTCCCGGCCCACCCGTCGTTTCCGCCGCAGTCGTCGAACCCCAACGCGTCCTGGAACCGGACTCCGCGGAAAAGCTGCCGGTCAAGATTCTGGTGGTGGAAGATAACCCGACCAACCTGCAGGTGGTTATTACCGTTCTGCACGCGCTGGGCTATCAACCCGACACCGCGGAAAACGGGCAGACAGGTATCGAAATGGCCGAGGTAGGCGGATACGATCTCATCCTGCTTGATGTTCAGATGCCCGATATCGACGGTTGGACGGTAGCGCGCCACTTGCGGCAATACGTGAGGGACAAGCAGTTAACCATTGTCGCGATCACGGCCGGAGTTACGCCCGAGGATCGCCAGCGCTGCTTTGACGCGGGCATGGATGATTTCGTGATGAAACCTTTTAAGATTTCCACCCTCAAGGATGTGATCTTGAAATATGCCCGCAACGTGAAATCGGAATCGATAGCATAGCCACCGTGAATTTGATCCGGTTCAAATACAATCTTACCATACCATCTGCAGTACTTGCGAAATGTCCGATGAACGCTTGAAGTTCATCCCGGTCTTGTGGGAGAATCATTTCTCCTATTACGAACATGCGCATCGACCTTCACGACGGCTTTTATCTCAGCCCGGTCCGGGAGGGTGATCAGGTCGCCTATGTGAAGCATTTCAGGGACAAAGACATCACGGATCGCCTGCATAAAGTTCATCATCCCTACACGGAGAAGGACGCAGAAAACTGGGTTCAGTCCCGTATAGATGCCGCGCGCAAACAACCTCATGAAACGCACTTTGCTTTGCGCCGCGCGGATGGCTTCCTGATTGGCGGCGCCGGAATCGTCTTAAATAAGAACGACGGGGCCGCGCATCGGGCGGAACTGGGCTATTGGCTGGCCAAGAATTATCGTGGCCGGGGATTGGCGAGCGCCGCAGTCAGGGCCGTGAGCCAGTATGCTTTTCAAACCTTCGGCCTGCGACGCATTGAGGCCCTTCCTTTTGCTCACAATGCAGCGTCACACCGCACCCTGAAAAAAGCAGGGTTCAAGCGCGAAGGCGTTCTCGCGGCATACCACCTCAAGAACGGCATCCTGCAGGATGCCTGCATGTACGCTCTCGTCAAAACCGACGAGCGCGGGTAATCGTTGATCGAGCCATGCCCTTTCTCTGCTTTTTTCTCTTGCTGATCGGTGCTTCGCCCCTTTTCGCCGCCGACAAGGCCCAGCCGGTCGAACCTCCCTTGGCTGCACCGGCTTTCGTGGATGTTGCCTCCTTTGAATTTCAGGTGGACGGCGAAAATCACAAAGTTGTCGTGACCACGAGTCCCACCCTGCTGCGCGTGGACGAACCGAACGACGGCTTTAGCATTATTTACAATCCGCAGACCGATCACTACACGGGGCTGGAACACCGCAATTACACCTACTGGGAGTTTTCCTGGCCCGACGTTCGTGCGGCAGTCGAGAGCTCGAAGCGTCACGAAGCGCGTCTTCAGGAGTTGAGCAACGAAGGATTCAGCGGCGACACTTCACCGCTGCCGACCAACGCTCCGGGTGGCGCATCCTCGTCGACCGGCGGCGACGATTCAGGCTATGTCTGGCGTTCCACCGACGAGAAGAAGCGCATCGCCGATCTTGATTGCGTCCGATGGATCGGCGATACCGTGAGCGGCGAAAGCGTCGAAGCCTGGTGCTACGCCGGTCCGCTGCCCAAGCTTCAGGCCGCCTTGGAACGTCTCCGCGTGATCAACGAGCCCATCGCGCTGGTTCCGGTCCGCACGATCGCCCCCGATTTTGTCTTTCTAGTATACAACGCGCTCGTCAAAGGCGGGGTCACTCCCGTGCTGATCACCTGGGGCGGCGACGGGCATAAGAATCATTTCCGTTTCGTGGAAGCCACCACGCGCGATGGCAAATTGAGTCTCTTCACCGTTCCGAAGCTCTACATGAAGACCACTCTCATCACCATGGACGGATTGACCAACGAGCAACACGCTCCGCCCGAGCGCGCCAAAATGCCTCAAAAAACCTGGCAGAACTGATCCGCTCGGTGAAGGGACGGAACAACCAAATTCCTGAAGGGGAATCTTTTGACGGAATTTGTTAAGGGAAAAGGCAGGGGAATGCATTTGCGCTTGCAGTAAACGTCGCTACAGTTTTCGTCATGCCTCAGGTGCCTCAGGATTACGTCCCGGTCTTTCTGCAAATTGTACTGGGAGTCGGCTTTGCCGTTTTCACGCTTGTCGCGTCCGTGCTTATCGGCAAGCGGGGCCGCCGGACCGCAGCCAAGGACCAGCCCTACGAATGCGGCAAGGACCCCATCGGTCCGACCCACTCGCGTTTTTCGATCAAGTTTTATCTCGTGGCGATGCTCTTCATCCTCTTCGATATCGAAGTTGTTTTCATGTACACTTGGGCCGTCGTTTACCGGGAACTGCTTCACAACGGCCTCGGCATTTTCTATTCGATGTTCACCTTCATCGGCATTCTTTTCGTCGGGTATCTCTACGCCCTGAAGAAAAAAGCTTTCGATTGGACCCATAATCCCGGTTCCACTACTCCGCCCGTTCCCCTCCTTGACGCGGATCAAACGCCGGTCGCCGCCAAGCTGCGTTAGCCGCTCAAGGCCGTGTTTTACGCCGCCTTCGATCTTCCCTCCGCACCCGCCAGCGCGGGCATTTCGTGGCCCGATGTCGCGCTCTCCTTTTTCGCCATTGTCCTTGAAGGCGCGCCCTTCCTCTTGCTCGGAGCGATCATTTCCGGCCTGGTCGATGTCTTTTTGCCCGCAGGCGTGATCAAGGACTGGCTGCCGCGCTCCAAAACGCAGGGCATCTTTGCGGCCATCGGCGCCGGCCTGATTTTTCCGCTCTGTGAATGTGGCGCCATGCCCATCGTGCAACGGCTCATCCGCAAGGGAGTGCCGCCCGCCGTCGCAACGACTTACATGCTGGCCGCGCCCGGGCTCAATCCGCTGGCTATGTTCAGCACGTTTCTCGCCTTTCGCAATCAGGACCCATGGCTGATGGTCGTGCTTCGTTTCAGCTTCAGTTTTCTCGTTCTCGTGTTCCTCGGTTTCTGGCTCGCGCGCCTGCGACCCGAGCATATGCTCCGCGCGGAAACGGTCATGGGCTCGGCGCGCACGAAACCCGAGATGACACCGAATCCCGGACTCGTCCTCACGCCGCGCCCCGGCTTTTCGCTCGGCGGCCTGCAACAATTCACCGGGGCGGTCATCCGCGATTTTACCGGCGTCCTGCTTTTCCTCGTCATCGGTGCCGCAGCCGCCGCGCTCTTCTCCACGGGATTTGATCGCAACCTCCTCGCGCCGGTCGGACAGAATCTCATTCTCGGTCCGTTGGCCGGCATTCTTCTCGCGCAACTCCTCTGCCTTTGCAGCACCACGGACGCCTTTATCATCGCTGCGTTCGCGCCCTTTTCCATTTCCGCGAAGATCGCCTTTCTCGTGGCCGGCCCGCTCATCGATCTTAAGCTCTATTGGCTTTATCGCAGCGCGTTCCAGGCGCGATTTGTCCATGCCTTGTGGTTGCGTGCGCTTGCAGCTACCTTTTTCCTAACCCTTCTGTACTCGCTAAAGCCATGACCAACCGCATCGCCCGCCAGATTTTCTTTTTCGCGCCCGCCGCTGTGATGAGCGCGTGGGCGACGGTTATGCTCCACACCATCGCTACCGGCCACATCAACCGCCTGCTCAGTCCGATGTTCCGCAACTACGTGCTGACGGCGGCGATTCTGCTCCTTGTCCTGAGCGCGCTCTACGTTTTGCTTTACCAACCCGAATCGGAAACTGCGCCCGCCTTGGTGCCGACGGGGCGTCTCCGTCAACTTGGCCGCTGGCTCGTGCTGCTCATTCCCGTCATTGCCGCGTCGATTCTTTCGCCTTCGGCGCTATCCAGCACCACGCTAAGCAATCGTTCTTCCACCGCCGGGGTCACGCCTATGCCGACTTGGAATGCGGTCAGCCAGGAGAGTGCGAAGAAAGCCCTCGACGCCGATCCGAGCCAACCCGTGCCCGTTGAGGTCACCGACCTGATCACGCTGAGCCAATCGCCCGCGCAGATAGCAGCCTTCGAGGGTCGCAAGGTTCGGACGGTTGGCTTGTTCGTCTCGCAGCCGGGGAGTGCGCCGAAACTGGTGCGCTGGATTATGTGGTGCTGCGCGGCAGATGCTCAGCCTGCGCCGGTCGAGCTTGACGGCAATACTTCCGGCGACTGGAAAGAATCGCAATGGCTGGAGGTCGTCGGTACCGCGCGCTTTCCCTCCACACCCGGCCACGTCGTGCCCCGAATCGACGTCGAGAGCATCAAGCCAACCCAGGAACCGGACGAGCCTTATTTGTCGCCATAAGTATCTATAAATGGTACTGTTCGAACATCACCAAGCTCCCGATAATTCTGCAGGCGTATGGATATTCTTTCAGGTAATTACCGATCAAAAAAGTCCTCACAGTCTAATCGAGGTAGCTACGTTCCGAGGACCCATGAGATGGCTTCTGTCGGCACCGCCGCTCACGTCCGTTTGCGCAACTTCATCACGAGTCCCGCAGTGCCCAAACCGAGCAGGATTAGCGATCCTGCGGATGGTTCTGGAACCGGCTCGAAGGGGCGGACATTAGGAGTGGTGATGTCTGCGGAATTGCGCTGTGGTGCGTTTTTGTCCCCATCCTCCACAACATAAACATCCTGTGCGCGAGCAAAGGATACAAAAGCTACAATAATGAGGCAGCACACCAAACATCTTAACTGAAAGGAGATGTTCATAGTTTTATTTAGTATAACTTGAACAAATCTGCTAAAATCTAGTTAAGAGTCAAGAAGAAAAAAGAGTTACATCTCTTCAACCTGACGTTGTTTGAACTTGAGACGTTCGCCGAAGAGGGCCGTTCCGATCCTGACGCAGGTGCTGCCCTCTTCGATGGCGACGGTGAAATCGCCGCTCATTCCCATTGAAAGCACGGGGAGGCGCAGCCCGGTGTCGGATTCGATTTGGTCCCGCAAGCGGCGCAGGTCGGCAAAGCAAGGCCGCGATTTCTCCGGTTCGGGCGAATAGGGAGCGATGGCCATCAGTCCGCGCAGGCAGAGACGGGGCAGGGCGTTCATGGCTTCGGCGAGGGTGCGAGCCGCGTCGGGCGGGCAACCAAACTTGGTGCTTTCGCCCGCGATATTTACTTGCAGGAGGACGTTCTGGATTTTGCCGAGGGCGTCGGCGCGGTGATTGATTTCCCCGGCCAGATCAGCCCGGTCCACCGAATCGATGGAATCGAACAACCGCACTGCATCCCGCGTCTTGTTGCTTTGGAGATGGCCGATCAAATGCCAGACGCCACGGCCCAGCGACTCGATTTTTGCCCGTGCTTCCTGGACTTTATTTTCGCCAAAATGCGTGATCCCCGCCCGAATGGCCCCCTGAATTGCCTCTGCGGGCTGTGTTTTGCTGACGGCGAGGAGTTCGATTTCGGCAGGGTCGCGGCCTGCCTTTTGAGCGGCGGAGGCGATGGCGTCGTTGATGCAGGCGAGGCGGGAAAGAAAATCGTCCATCAGGTCAGCTTATCTGCAAAAGAGTTTTCTGTCATTTTCTATGAGAACAGCCTTGACTCAATATTAGGTATGCTTATATTTAGCCGATGCAGATTGAATCGTTTAAAGTATTCCGCGATTTGGTTGAGTCACGTAGCTTCAGCAAAGCGGCATCGCTCAACTTCATAACGCAATCGGCGGTCAGCCAGCAGATTCGCGCCATGGAGGAGCGCTTCCGGGTCCCGCTGATCGAACGAAGCAACAAGCGCTTCGGGCTGACGCACGAAGGCCAGCTCCTTTACGATGCCAGCAAGGAAATTGTTTTTCAATTCGACTCGCTTCAGCACCAGCTTTCCGAGATGCGCAACGTTGTCTCAGGTACCATTCGCCTGAGCACCGTTTACAGTATCGGGCTGCACGAGCTGCCGCCTTACCTGACGAAATTCCTGCGGGAATTTCCGGGCGTCAACGTGCACGTCGAGTACCGGCGCTCGAACCAAGTCTACGACGAGGTGACGGAGGGGACGAGCGATCTCGGACTGGTGGCGTTTCCAGTCCACAAAAAAACTTTGAAAATCGAACCGTTCCGCAAAGACCGGCTCGTACTTATTTGCATTCCCTCGCACGAACTGGCGAAGGAAAAGGAGATCGATGTCGAGAGATTGAGGAAGGAAAAGTTCATCGGCTTCGAGCCCGACATTCCGACCCGCAAGGCTGTCGATAAAATCTTCCGCGAGGCGGGACTGGAAGTGAACCCGGTGATGGAGTTCGACAATATCGAGACGGTGAAGCGCGCAGTGGAAATCGGCGCGGGCGTGTCTATCGTGCCCAGCGCGACCATCGAGCAGGAAGTGCGCGACGGGACGCTCGCCGCGGTTGAATTCAAGGGCCCACCCTATTACCGCCCTCTCGGCATCATCTACAAGGCGGGCCGGGTTCTCTCACCGGCGATGAAGCGTTTTCTCAAGACGCTGAAGGAACCGCTCGATATGCAGGCACCGATGGCCGAGGCAGAGACTGAGGCGAAAGAGGCGGCTTAGACGTGGTTTTGCGCCGAGTATCTGATCAGGTTCCGTGGTGACGAGTTGGCCGCAGTTTTAGGCGGCCATGTAATGTTTCTTGAAAGTACGGAAAGAGATTCTCGACGTGTCAGATGGTACGCCTGTAGAACAAACGCATGAGTAATTCCGGTTCCGGCAGCATGTCGGGAGGCCTCGGGCTCTCCTTGGGCACGCTTCCTTTTCTAAGCGACGCTGAATCGCGCTCGATCAGTCCCGAAAATTTCACGGGAGCAAAGGGGAAGGGAGGCATGGCCACGGAAGGCACGGGAAAAAACTGCGCGCGTGATCTCGGCCAGGGTTGGAAGATATCGCCCTCGGTGCAAATTGCGGCGCAGACTACCTTTGAGATCGCCCATATTGAGGGACCGGGCCTGATCCAGCAAATCTGGATGACACCCACGGGTAACTGGCGTTACTCAATTATCCGCATTTATTGGGATGACGCCGAACATCCTGCCGTCGAATGTCCGGTGGGTGATTTTTTTGCCTGCGGCTGGGGCCGTTATGCCCCGGTGATTTCACTGGCGATTTGTGTCAATCCGGGCAGCGCCTTCAATTGTTATTGGCCGATGCCGTTTCGCAAGCGTTGCCGGATCACGTTGGAGAATATCGCCAACGAGCCGATGACACTCTTTTACCAGGTCAACTATGCGCTTCAGGCTGTCCCGGAAGAGGCCGCCTACTTCCACGCGCAATTTCGACGGACCAATCCATTGCCGTACAAACAGGACTACGTGGTTCTGGATGGAGTCCGGGGGCAGGGGCATTATGTGGGAGTCTACATGTGCTGGGGCGTGAACAACACCGGTTGGTGGGGCGAAGGCGAGATTAAATTCTTCCTCGACGGAGACCGTGAGTTTCCGACCATCTGCGGGACAGGAACCGAAGACTACTTCTGCGGTTCCTACAATTTTGAAAATAAAGTCACCAAGCAGTACGAGGAGTTTAATACGCCTTACGCCGGGCTGCCGCAGGTGATCCGTCCGGATGGGGTTTATCAATCTCAAACCCGATTTGGAATGTATCGGTGGCACATTATGGACCCTGTCCGGTTCAAAAAGGATTTGCGGGTGACGATCCAGGCGCTGGGCTGGAGAAGCGAGGGACGTTTTCTGCCTCTGCAGGATGACATCTCGTCGGCAGCCTTCTGGTATCAGACCCATCCGGCGCAACCTTTCCCATCCCTGCCGCCACGCGACCATCTTGAAATTATCTAAATCGCGGTCTTACGAACACAGTGTTCAGCCTCCCTGTCATCCTGGGACCACCGCTACAATTAAGAATTCGCCAGAAAAGCGTTGATCGCTAAAGTGCCATCATGGCCGGTTCCTATTTTCTCACCACGGCGATCGATTACGTGAACAGCGCGCCCCACCTGGGGCATGCTTACGAAAAGGTGCTGGCCGATTTTTTTTCCAGGCATCAGCAGAGCCTCGAGCACGACGTGCTTTTCCTGACCGGTGTCGACGAGCACGGACAGAAAGTGCAGCAATCAGCGCAGCGGGAGGGAATCGAGCCCAAGCTTTTCGCCGACCAGATGAGCGCACATTTTCAGAGCCTGCATGAAAGCCTGGGCGTGGCCTCGTCCCATTTCGTGCGCACTACTGACGAGAATCACAAGAAGATCGTGCGCGAATGGCTGCAACGTCTCCACGACAAAGGCGAAATTTTGTTTCTGGAACACGAGGGCTTTTACAGCGTCCGGCAGGAACAATTCGTCACCGAGAAGGACAAGGTCGACGGTCAGTGGCCCGAGATTTTTGGCGAAGTCATCGAGACGAAGGAACCTAATTACTACTTCCGGCTCGAACCCTATCGCGAGCGACTGCTGAAGCAGATCGAGGAAAATCCCGAGTGGATCGTACCGGCTTTTCGCCGCAAGGAATTGCTGGGCGCCTTGGCTGAGTCGCTGGGCGACCTCTGCATTTCGCGGCCAAAGTCGAGGCTCGCATGGGGGATTCCGTTGCCGTTCAACGAGGATTATGTCACCTACGTCTGGTTCGATGCGCTGGTGAACTACTACTCGTTCGCCTCGGTGAAGGGGACATTACGTTGGCCGCCTGACTTGCAAATTATCGGCAAGGACATCCTCATCCCCGCGCACGGCGTCTATTGGCCGATCATGCTTTTGGCGCTCGGTCTCGAGCTGCCGAAGCATTTGCTCGTGCATGGCTTCTGGACCAACAGCGGCGCGAAGATCAGCAAGTCGAACGCGAAGTCGCTCATCGATCCGGTTCCTTATGTGGAAAAATACGGGCCCGACGCGCTCCGCTATTTTGTCCTGCGCGAAATGGTCCTGGGGCAGGACGCCGATTTTTCGGACGAGCGATTCGAGACGCGCTATACCGGCGATCTCGGAAAAAAGCTCGGCAATCTCGTTCAGCGTACGCTTTCGATGATCAACTCCTATCGGGCGGGGGTAATTCCCAGCTACGACGGTTTCCACCTGACCGATGTCGATACAGCTCTCCGTTCCGATGCGGTCGTTGAGGAATATAAGCGCGCGGTGGAGCAGTTCGCTCCGCATCTGGCATTGCAGGCCGTGTGGGAATTTGTTGCGCAGGCCAACGAATATATTGAGAAAACTGCTCCCTTCAAGCTGGCGAAAGATCCGGCGCAGTCCAAGCGACTCGACGTTATTCTCGCGTTGTTGGCGGAGACGCTGCGACGACTGTCAGTGCTGGTGCAGGCGGCGCTGCCCTTCTCGGCGGAAAAAATTCGCGCGCAACTTCAGCTCACTCCAGGCCCCGTCCGGCTGGAGGAAGCGCTCTTTGGCAATTCGCTCCGTGGCCACACCGTGGGCAAGCCGCAGGTGATCTTTCCTCCTGTTGACGTGAAACCTCCAGCCGGGGCCTGAGTTGCAGCCTGCATTGTCATGACCCTGTTCGCTCTCATGTTGTCGTCTGAAGTGCGCGCGAATTTGCAGAGTTTCGTCCAAGGGCTTTTCATTCTCTTCGTCCTGGTCAGCTTCATTTGCGTGGCCTTTTATACCGCAAAACAAATCCGGACTGGTCGGCTCTTTCCTCCAGAAAATGCGCCACTGCCGTTGGTTATGAAGCCCATGGCGGGCTGGATTTTTGTCGTTAGCGTGGTGGGACTGATTTACCTGCAATCGGCACTTTATGCGATTGTCGTACTTCTGGGAGTAGCGAGCTCGTTGGTGGAAAATCAGCGCAGCGTTCGGACACAGTTCGGCTTTGATCGGATGAAGCTCAGCAAAGCGCTGGTGTGGGGCATGCTTGTTTTCGGAGCTATCATGCTGGTTGAAACTCCGTTGACTGAGGCGTCTGCGCGGGTACTGGATGCTCTTCAAATGCCTCATCCCGAGCAACAATCGGTTGAGACCTTTCGCCAGTACAACGTATCCTCCACGATTTTTTGGTTCCTTCTTCAGGCCGTCCTTTTATTTCCGGTGATCGAAGAGATCTTTTTTCGCGGGTTCCTTCTGACTTTCCTGAAAAATTATACCTCGACCTGGCTGGCCATTATTCTCAGCGGTGGTATTTTCGCCTTCGCGCATCTCAACCTGGGCGCTGCGCCTCCGCTTTGGTTTCTCGGAATCGTGTTGGGGGTGGCCTATGAACACACCGGTTCGCTTATCGTACCCATTAGCGTTCACGCCTGCTTTAACCTGGCCACGGGCTTGAGCCTGCTGATGGATAAGGGGAATCCTTCATGAGCAAGGATTTTGCATCACGGGTTTTCGCCACTTTGAACTATCAAAATCAAGCATCGCATTTCAGGAGAAGGCTGCATACAAGTGCGAATCTGACCAATGCGCTGCGCTGGCGTCAACTTTTGACAACTCAATCCCATGAAGTCCAATCCCCCTGAAATCCTCACCACCACCGTAGGCTCCTACTCGCCGATTGACTGGCTGGCGGCCTTGCCAAGTGAACAAGCAGTTCTCGATGCCACCTCCGTCGTGATCAACACCCAACGCCGCGCGGGAATCGATCTTCCGACTGATGGCGAACTTTACCGCTTCGACGTCAACCATCCAGACACCAACGGAATGATCGAATATTTTATTTCGCGCATGGGCGGAATCTCGACTGCTGTCGGACTGGCGGATGCGACCGCCTTTCGCGCCAAGCAAGAAATGAGTTTTCGCCGCAAACCGGCCGGGGTGGTTCGCGGTCCGATCACCGAAGGCATTCTTGATTTGCACGAGGATTGTTCGCGATCCGCCTCCGTCTCCGGCGGTCCGTTCAAATTTACGCTCACCAGTCCCTACATGCTTGCCCGGACGCTTCTCGACAACCACTATGGAAACTTCGAAGCGCTCACGATGGCAATCGCTGACGTGATCGCGGCACAGGTCGCACAACTGCCCTGTGCCTGCATTCAAGTGGATGAGGCCAACATTCCCGGCAGTCCTGAAGGCGCACCGATTGCGCTCAAGGCGATCAATCGGATTCTCGACCAGGTGAAAGTCGAAAAAGCCGTCCACTTTTGCTTCGGCAACTACGGCGGCCAAACCATCCAGAAGGGCGGATGGGATAAATTACTCACATTCCTCAATGGACTTCGCACGGACCATCTCGTGCTGGAACTCGCCCACCGCCCGGACAGCGATCTCGAGGCTCTCGCCGGGATCGACCCAAAAATTAAGCTCGGCATTGGCGTCATCGACATCAAAGTCAATCATGTCGAAACCGCCGATGAAATTGCCACCCGGATTGACCGGGCCGCGAAAAAGGCAGGGCAGGGCCGGATCGGCTGGGTCCATCCCGATTGCGGATTCTGGATGCTCAAACGCTCCATTGCCGACCGTAAAATGGAAGCACTGGTCCACGGACGCGATAAATATCTGGGGCGAAAGTGAGCGTAGCCTTCCCGACCCACTTACCCTGATAACACCTGGCGGCAGGAAAAAACCTGAAGCCAAGCGTGCGGAAGCGCCGGTTCGCCGATTAGCGTTCACGCCTGCTTTACCTGGCCACAGGCTTGAGCCTGCGGATGGATAAGGGGAATCCTTCATAATCAAGGATTCAAAATGGGAACTTACGGGATAGCTGGCAGAATGCCTGTACGTAAGATCAGTTGCTGGTTCGTGGCAGACTTCCGATACGGGTCACATCGTTGCTGAATTCCTATATCTCGGCTTTAAGAGCCTTTCGGTACGCGAGTTCGTTACGGGCTCGCTGCTGATCGAACCCGTAGAAGTTGTCCATATTCTGGATCGCTTCCATGTTTTTGTCGGCAATGCCGTCAAGGGCAAAACCCAGTTGCCGGAGGGCGTTGATCTGGCTGGCAGTATCCGCGCCAGCCAATTGCTGCCGGAAATTGTGATGCGCGGCCATGATTTTGTCGTCCGCCTGATAAAGGTTGGCGTCTGTAGAATTAGAATTGGAAGGCTGTCCGTTACTGTATCCCTTGGGAGCATTAAGATAGGAGTCAAGACTACAGCTTTGTTTCTCGAATTGATCGAGAAAAAGGGTTTCGTTCTGAAAGCGCCTCAGGTCATACGCTTCCCATTTGGGCACTGTGTCGAGTCGCAGCCCAAAATAGCGTATGGAGGTGGCGATCGCGGAGTTACGGCTTTCAAAGGAAGATTTGTCGAGGTTGTTTGAAAGATCAACTTTCATTGCTTCGGTTACAACGCCGATAACAGTACCACTTTTGGTGTGGAAAACGGGTCCACCGCTGTTGCCATGATAGACGGGATTATTGAACTCGACGCGATCTGGTCCTATCCCCAGCAAATTGCCGTTGGTATTAAGCACGACGTCGCCGCCCTGGCTGTTGCCAGGGGTGATGACTCCATCACCGGACTGAGCGGTGCGACTGACGTCGCCAGCCATCGGAATATAACTGTAAGCCCCGTCTTGAATTGAGACCATGGCCAAGTCCCGATCCGTCGCGCCCTTCAATCCAGTAATTACCAGCTCAACGCCATTGGACGTCAATATCTTGAGGTGAGGATTATTCGCTAGGACGTGAAGATTGGTCACAACCGCCGGTCCATCCGTTGTTTTAACGAGAAAGCCTGTCCCCTCCGAATTATCTCCCTTGATAACCACAACCCCCTGTGACATCTGATCAGTAGTCGCTTTGGCCGGGACGGCAGCGGATGAGACAATAGCGCTGGAGCCTGGATTCGGGGCGGGAGGCATCTGCGAGGGGGCGGGGGCCGCTTGGGTTAAATCCGCAATTTTCTTCTTTGCGTCGGCGAGACTTGTGGTCAAAGCCGTGTTATCACCAGTTAATTTGTCTTTGTCTGCTTGGAGGGAAGTAATCGTGGCGCTTTGATCGCTGAGTTTCTGTTCGTCATTCGTCTCCTTTTGCTGGTCGAGGTTATGCTGATAGTAAGCGCCGCCGCAGACGAGAAGAACGAGTAGAAGTAAAAAATAGTTCATTTCTTTGGCTTTGCCTGCGGATGGGCAAGTGCAACTCTCGTATTAGAAGGTTTAAAATTAGCTGTCACGTCCAAAGACAATATTTAAGGTTAAGCAACGATTTTAGGCGCATTATTGCGGAGTTATCCAGAGGTCGACGGTTACCTCAAGGTGTTCTATTTTCGTAGTAGAGAAAACTCCCATGACTTCGCGTTCCTCCAAATCAGCTCCAGACTCGCTTGCCGCGCTCGGTGAAAACGGCCTCATCCATCTACTCACCGGGCATTGGAAAACCGATCCCAATCGTGTGCTGACTGGCGTAGGTGACGATTGCGCGGTATTGCGCGGCGAGGGGAAGGATCACTTTCTCCTCTTCAAAACGGATGTGGTTGTTGAAGGCGTCCACTTCATACCGCGCGAGCGGTCGGAGCTGATCGGACGCAAGGCGATGGCCCGGGCCCTCAGCGATCTCGCCGCGATGGGGGCTATTCCCCTGGCTGCGGTGGTGACCCTGGGTGTACCGAAAGATGAATCGGTGCGGCGGCTGCGCGCGATTTATCGTGGCATTGAACGCGTTGCGAAGAAGTACCGGGTCAATCTCGTTGGCGGTGAAACGACGCGCGCGCACGCGCTTTTCCTCAGTGTGGCCCTTCTCGGCGAATGCCGGGGATATCGTCCCGTGCTGAGATCGGGAGCGAGGGCAGGGGACCTGATTTTCGTAACGGGCCAGCTTGGTGCGACCCGGGCGCGGCGTCATCTTGTTTTCGAGCCGCGCCTGGCCGAAGGCCAATGGCTGGCCCGGCACAGGTTCGCCTCGTCTCTTATGGATATAAGCGATGGGCTGGGGGCCGATTTGCCGCGCCTCGCCAAGGCTTCCGGCGTCTCATATCAACTCGACCCCGCGGCCATTCCCCGGGCGCGCGGCGCCACGCTTTCGGCAGCAATTAACGACGGTGAAGACTACGAACTTCTCTTCACGGCCACGCCTTCTCGCGCAAAAACTTTGAAAAAGAAGTGGCCATTCGCCACGCCGTTGCATTGTATTGGGGGCATGGGGTCTTGCGACAAGAAATCGCGGGGGCCTTTTATCGCACATGGGTTTGACCATTTTAAGCAGCGTTGAGGCCGCGCAGGCCTTCGGAGAGATCTGGGCGGCGAATCTCGTCGGAGGGGAGATTTTTGCCCTGCACGGGGTCCTTGGCGCGGGGAAGACACAGCTCGCCAAGGGCCTGGCCCGAGGGCTCGGTTTTCGTGGCGACGTCACCAGTCCCACCTTCACCATTGTGCACGAGTATCGGGGCGGACGCCTGCCCATGTATCATATCGATCTTTACCGCATTCAAAGTGAAAAGGATGCTATCGACATCGGGCTGGAGGAATTTCTACCGTCGAAAGATGGCGTGACGTTCATCGAATGGCCGAACCGAATCGCCCCGCTCCTTCCGCCCCAGACGCAACATTGGGAATTGGAAGTGGCCAGCCTGACGGAACGGGTGATCCGGCAAATAGGGGAACCCTTTTCCTCCTAAATCCATGCTCGATCTCGCCATCGATACCTCCTCATCCATCGGCAGCATTGCCCTTGGCAATGACAAGATCGTAGTCCAGTCGATTGAATTCAAGGGCCCGCAACGCCATTCCGCCTCGCTCTTTCCCGCGCTGGTGCGGCTCGGCATCCCGCGTCTCAAGCTGCGGCGCATCATTGTGGGGATCGGCCCCGGTTCGTTTTCGGGCATTCGCGTCAGCCTCGCCGCGGCACAGGGCATCTCGCTCGTGCAGGGTATCCCGGTAATCGGAATTTGCAGCGCCTATTCGGTGGCTCAGCAGCATAAGGAGGTTGCAAGTCTCGGGGTCTTCGCGGATGCGAAACGGCGTGAAGCCTTTTGCACAGTTTATCACAACGGTCAGTTGGAAAAGGAGACCTACCTGATTCCGATGGCCGAAATAGAGGAGCACGCCAGCAAGTTCACGCTGGCCGTGAGCGCGGAGCCGTTGCCCGGTATTTCAACACGGTGTTATCCTCGCGCCAAGGATTTGCTCACCTTGCCCGACTCACTATCCGACTGGGCGACTGGAGGGCCGCTTGAACCAATTTATCTTCGGGACCCGGTGGCGCCGAAGTAAATTTAAACGTAGGTCTTGCGATATTTCAAAATGAGTTCTTTAGCACATCGCCGTTGCTGGGTCGAAGTCGATGGGCGCGCTCTGCGCCACAATTTTAGAATTTTGCGGGGCTTGGTGCCTCGTACCACGCGACTCATGGCCGTGGTTAAGGCGAACGCCTATGGGCACGGACTCATTCCCATGGCGCGCGAATTGGAGGTGATCGGGGCCGATTGGCTCGGCGTGGCCAACGTTGCCGAGGGCACGGCAATACGTGAGGCGGGCGTCCGTCTGCCCATCCTTTTGCTCAGTGCGACTCTGCCTGAGGAGATGGAGGAAGCGGTCCGGCAAAAGCTAACGCTGATGCTTTCCTACTATGATGAGGCTAAGCGGCTCGACCGCATTGCCCGCGCGATGGGCAGGAAAGCCGAGGTCCATTTCAAGATCGACACCGGTATGGGCCGGCTCGGATGCTGGCATACTTATGCCCGAAAGGAACTGGCCCGCATCCAGCGCCTGCACGGTTTCATCGTCAAGGGGCTCTGCACCCATTTTGCATCCGCTGACGACAATGCCGGATTGACCCAAACGCAGTGGGAGGCGATCTCGCCCATTTTTGCTGTGAACAAAAATCTCCTGCGCCATGCGGCGAACAGCCCCGCCGTCACGCGGCGTTACGGCTTTGATGCCGATATGGCGCGCGTGGGCCTGGCGCTCTACGGTGTTGCGCCGAATCCGGATGATCAAGGTCTCGGCTTGCGACCGCTCCTGACTTGGAAAAGCCGTGTGACGCTGGTGCACGACATGGCGCGGGGACGTACGGTGAGTTACGGCGCGACTTACCGCGTGCCGTCACCGCAACGGCAGGCGGTCGTAGCCATGGGCTACGGCGATGGCTACTTTCGGCTTCATTCCAACGCGAGCCACATGCTTGTGCGCGGAAAGCGTTGTCCCATCCGGGGCCGCGTGACCATGGATCAAATCATGATCGACGTCACCCGCGTGCCCGGATGCCGCGTCGGGGACGAGGTCGTGGCCTTGGGCGGTCAGCGTAACGAGGAGATCCATGCCCGCGAACTGGCGACTCAGGTCCACACCATCCCATGGGAAATTTTGACCAATATCGGCGCGCGCGTGCCTCGAATGTATAAGTATTTTCGGTCCTGCTGAGTTAGTAGAAGCTTCGCCAAAGAGTACTGGCTTGCAAGAGCGTTAAATTAGTATAGCATTACAAACTAGACAATGTCTATAGGCTATCGTAGTGTGCTTCCATGCATCGTCTTGCCCCCACCACTGCAATGCGGGAGACTCGACCCAGATTGACAAATCGGTCCGCCATGGAAAAGGCAGGCCGAAAGAATTTTCGCGAGTCGCTGAGCCCGCTGCAAAAGGCGAGGGGCCCGTGGCTGTCCACCACCCTCGGTTCCTGGAGCGTTGGCCCCGATGACTATTGGCTCGAACAGTATCTCTTTGTGGGACCGCATGGTGGTGGCGATTACTTTCGCGTCGGCATTTTTGCCGGTGTCCATGGCGATGAGGCAGCGGGCGTTTTTGCCGCGATTCGATTTTTGAAAGAGTTGGCGCAAAATCCCGATCTGGCGCGTGGCTATGAAATCTATATCTATCCGCTTTGCAATCCCTCCGGGTTCGAGGACGGAACGCGCCATTCGCGGAGCGGTCGCGATTTGAACCGGGAATTCTGGCTCGGTTCGCGTGAGCCGGAGGTGCAACTCTTGGAGCGGCAAATCCGTACGCTTCGTTTCGACGGGTTGATCTCGCTTCATGCCGACAACGAGTCCGACGGGCTTTATGCGTTCGCCCTCGGCGCGCAGGTGACGCAGTATGTGGTGGAACCGGCCTTGCAAGCGACGGAAAAAGTCCTGCCGCGCAATTGCGACGCGACAATCGACAATTTTACCGCGCGGAACGGGCTGATCCGGAAAGGTTATCCGGGCATGCTCTGCGCAGCGCCCGAAGCGCGGCCGCGTCCCTTCGAAATCGTTTTTGAAACGCCGCACCAAGCTGATCTCGAAAAGCAGATCGAGGCGAACGTCGTCTTTCTGCGTCACGCGCTGGACCAGTATCAACAGCTCCAGGCTGTTGGGCAGGATTTGTAGCCGTGCCGTTAGAAAGTGGTTTCTACCGCCTTACGTCGGCGGCTACGAATTCTCACTACGGCACGACATCGACCGGCGTGCCGACGGAGACATTGGAGAAAAGCAATTCGGCGAAGGCGTGCGGCAGACGAATGCAGCCGTGCGAGGCGGGATAGCCTGGCAGGTAACCCGCATGCATACCGACACCGTCGTCGCGGATGCGCATGTAGTAGGGCATGTCCGCCGAGTCGTAAACGGCTCCCGGCGGCGGCTTTTCCCCAACTTCCGCATTACCGTCGATGATGTAGCCGTTGGCATCGAGGAAAACCCCGTAAAGATTCGACTTGTGATCGATGTCCTTGACCAAAATCGTATAATGGCCGGGCGGCGTGTCGTGGCCCGGCTTGCCCGTGGTGGTTGGACTTTCTCCCGCGATCTCGGTGCCCTGGTAAACATAGACTTTTTGTTCGCCGATGCGAACCTCGACGCGCGTGATGGGCTGAGTGGGATCAGGTTTCCAGGTGTAATTCCAAAGCTGATACCGAATGCGATCCTCATCCGAGTACTGCCGTATCACCCCGTGTTTGGAGGAATAGACGCTTTGTTTGTGCGAAGTTTTTGGTGACGAAGACGAATCGGTGGAATCGGCCGTGGAATCGGATGCCCGCAAACCCGGCATGATTGCCAACAGCACAACGGCCAGAAGGAATCCATGTGCGACATAGGATGTACGGGGCTTGTCGTGCCTTGTCGCGGCTTGGTTTACGGTGCTACGGTGCATTTTACAGTGGCTATACGGGTAATTTGGATAAATGGTTGGAAACGGTATCAAGTCCGGGGTCAACAATCCACAAGAAACCTTCCAGATGAAATCGCTTTGACTTGTGATGGCCCAGAGGCAACGATCAGGCCAAGAGCGGTATTCGTTTCGTTGCCGGACGCCGCCGTGTAATCATGATCGAATTGAAGAAGGCAATGAAGTTAATCGGAAGGCTTAGCTATGGATAAGATCGTGGAAACTACCCGTCGTTGCTTGTCGGTGATCATGCCGGTTTACAACGAGGCAGCCACCGTGGCCGAAATAATCGGGCGCGTTTTGCAACAGGGTACTGTTCAGGAGCTGATCGTTGTGGACGATTGTTCGAGCGATACGACCATGGAGGTGCTTCGAAAGCTCGCCTCGGTGGAAAGCCGGATTCGTTTGTTCGGCCATGACGTGAATCGCGGCAAGGGTGCTGCGCTAAGAACGGGCTTTAAAGAGGCGCGGGCGGATGTGGTGATCATTCAAGATGCCGATTTGGAGTACGATCCAGCCGAGTACGGCAAGCTTTTGACGCCGATTTTAAGCGGCAGAGCGGATGTGGTTTATGGTTCCCGCTTTCTTGGCTCCGAAGCCCACCGGGTGCTCTACTACTGGCACTCGGTTGGTAATTACGTTCTTACTCAGTTGTCCAATATGGCGACCAATTTGAATTTAACGGACATGGAGACGGGCTTTAAGGCGTTTCGCCGGGAGGTGATTCAAAAAATAAGCTTGGAGGAAAACCGATTCGGATTTGAGCCTGAAGTTACGGCAAAATTGGCCCGGTTCAGCCCGAAGTTGCGCATTTATGAAGTGGCGGTCTCGTACTACGGACGCACTTATGAAGACGGGAAAAAAATTGGCTGGCGGGACGGCGTCCGCGCCCTCATTTCCATTTTTAAATATAATTTTTGAATACACACCGCTAGGTTCAAAGAGGTACTTGAAGTAATTTGCCGAGAACGTCCCCACGCGACTTTTCATCATGTTATCCCGCCAGCACAATCTTTATCAGCAGTTTCTTCAACTGGCTGACGCCTTCCTGATCTGTGCCTCGCTCTGGTTCGCCCACGCCATACGCTTTTACATTTTCAATAAACTAACCTGGCTTGATCTTCCCCAGGAACATCAATTCGCCAATTGTTATTGGATGATTGCCATAGCCCTTCCTGCGGGCCCACTCGCGCTCGAGTACATGGGCTTTTATCAGACTCAGCCGCCGGTCAGCTTGATGAAATCCGTAGGGCGGATTGCATGGGCTCTTTTTTTAGTGCTCGTGGTCATTTTTACCATCGTGGTCGTCTTTCGCATCCCGCAGGCGACCATCAGTCGTACGGCTCTCGGGCTTTTTTTCCTGATCGCGCTGGGATCACTTTTGGTTCGATTCGCCCTTTTTCACCTCTGGCTGAAGCAGCGTGGTTCCCGGGTGCATCTGCGCCAATACATTTTGCTCTGCGGATCACTGAAAGACCGCGAAATCTGGAAGGAGCGGTTCTTGTCGCAGCCGGGCAGGCATTTTGAAATCAAGGCGGAGTTTGACCTTCGTGAGGAAGGGCTTGAAGGCTTTATTGAGACGTTACATGACGAAACCGTCGACATCGTTGTCTTCAGCCTTGAGGAGAATATTATGCCGCAGATACGGGAGGCACTCCTGGCGTGCGAAGCCGAAGGCATCGAGGCTTGGGTCTCTGCCGATTTTATCCAAACGCTTTTCACCCGGGTCCAGTTCGATCAATTTGCCGGGCAACCATTATTGATTTACCGCACCACGCCGACCATTTCCTGGGAACTGGTGACCAAGCGAATCATCGACGTGGTGGGGTCTTTTGTACTTCTCGTCTTCACCTCGTGGGTGATCCTGCTCATCGCGATTATGGTCCGCTGGACATCGCCCGGCCCGATCATCTTCTGGCAAAATCGCAGCGGTCTGCATGGCCGGCCTTTCCGCATGTATAAATTCCGCAGCATGGTGACCAACGCTGAGCAGGCGCGCGCGGAACTGGAGAGCATGAACGAAATGTCCGGGCCGGTTTTCAAAGTTAAAAATGACCCGCGAGTTACTCCGTTGGGACGCTGGCTGCGCCGCACGAGCCTGGATGAACTGCCCCAACTCTGGAATGTTCTCCGCGGGGAGATGAGTCTGGTTGGGCCGCGTCCGCTCCCCCTTTACGAAACGGCCAATTTCAGCGATATCAGCCAGCGGCGGCGCATGAGCGTGCGCCCCGGGCTGACCTGCTTGTGGCAGGTGCGTGGACGCAGTCAGATCACCAATTTCAAGGACTGGGTGCGCCTTGATCTGGAATACATAGATCGCTGGAGCCTCTGGCTCGACATCGAGATTCTCCTGCGCACCGTTCCCGTTGTCATCCTCGGTTTCGGCGCCAAGTAGGACGCCCTCCTGTGACGCCGGCCCAGCCGCTATGGCTTTTGTAATTCCGCCGCCTGGCGATTGGCTTCGACAAATTCCTCGGAACCCGTTGATCTCGTGGCGATCGCCTTGGCAAAACAATCCTGCGCACCTTTGGAGTCTCCTGAAAAACGTTTGAAAATTCCGGAATAAAACCATGCTTCGCACAAGTGCTTATTCGATTCAGCGTCGTTGCTCCCCTTGGTTTGGGCCATCAGTTGATCCTGGGTGATTTTAGCGAGAAGAAAGTTGCCGATTTGAGAAGACCAATCGGTGGGTTTGAACACATCAGGCTTGCCCAAGGCATCCGAAAGAGCTTTCCCGGCCAAGTCTTTCTGGCCACTTTCCATTTCGGTTATCCAGACCCAAAAAGCCGCATAAGGAAACCCCAACCCTAAACTTTTTTGAAAATCAGAAGAGGCTTCAGGTCGATGCCCCTGGGCACGCCGGATCAATCCGCTAATGAAATAAGAATAGGAATAATCGGGGCTCAGGCGAAGGGCCTGATCGATTTCTTTGAGCGCGGCATCCAGGTCACTCTTAAAATAGTGGACATGACCCAGATTGTAATAAGCCGGGGCGTATTTGGGATCAAGTTTGATGACCTCGTTGAAGTCACCAAGGGCCCCATCGAAATCCCCGCTTCGTCCCTTCAGGGTACCGCGCTGGTAATAGGCTTCCTTGTACTTGGGGTCGATTTGAATTACTTGATTGTACTCGGAAATGGCCTGGTCCGGCTTATTTTGGAGTGAGTAGGCAAAGCCTCGATTGTAATATGCGGGTGCAAATTTAGGGTCGATCTTGATGGCTTCGCTGAAGGCTTTGATGGCTGTATTCAAATCGCCTTTGGCGCCGCGGGCCATGCCGTATGAGACGAAGGACTTCGCATCGGAGCCAGGAACAGGCGGTGTTGGGGGAGCTGGTTGCTGAGACCGCGCGGGAGCCGCGAGCAAAGAAATATCGAGTATACCGATGAACAGCCAATACTTCCAGAACGCCATTTGTTGCATGCCTGACTTTATACCTGCGTCTCCCGGTCAAACAAGGATGACTTCCGAGTATGCATGACTTTCCCACCTTTTCGGGTAGCCTCCGGGAGATGACGCATCCCGCTCGACTGGTCCTGAACAAGGGCCTACGCCATCGTATCCTCGCGGGACATCCCTGGGTTTTTGCCAGCGAAGTGGACCGGGTCGAAGGACAGCCCGAGGATGGTGGCACCGTCGAAGTGCGTTCCCCGAAGGGCGAGTGCCTCGGCAGTGCCATTTATAATAGCCGCTCCCAAATTGTGGCCCGGCGCTACGCGAGAGAATTGACCTCGTTGGATGCCCGCCTGTTGGGCTTGCGGCTTGATGAAGCCCTGGCTTATCGCGAGTCTTTGGCAAAAACGATTCCCGGCATGGCCCGGCGCCTTGTCTGGTCGGAATCGGACCAACTGCCCGGCCTCGTCGTGGATCGGTACGATGACGTATTGATCATGCAAACGCTGACCCTCGCCTTGTCTCGTCGCGAAGCGATCATCGCCGATCTTCTCCTTCAAAAGACAGGCTGCCGGGTCGTCATGACCCGAAACGATGCTCCCGTGCGTCAGCTTGAGGGTTTGCCGTTGGAACGCAGCGTTCTTCACGGGAGCTACAAGGCCCCGACCCGCGTGCGGATTGCCGGAATTACTTACGATCTCGATCTCGTGTCGGGTCAGAAGACCGGCTTTTATCTCGACCAAGCGGAGAATTACGCGGCCGTTGCCGCCTGCGCCCGGGGCCGGCGAGTGCTCGATTGCTTCACCAACCAGGGCGCGTTCGCTGTCAGCGCCCGAAAGGCTGGCGCGGTTTCGTGCCGGGCCGTCGACCAGTCGGCCGAGGCACTCCGTCATGCCGAAGCCACCGCGAAAGCCGAGGGCCTTCAGGTGGAATGGATGCAGGCTGACGTCTTCGATCTCCTACGCCATTATGAACAAAAGCGCGAGACTTTCGATCTCATCGTCCTCGATCCGCCCTCCTTCACAAAGACCAAGGGCAACAAGGCATCTGCTTTGCGCGGCTATCACGAATTGCATCTGCGGGCGCTCCGGTTGCTCACGCGCGGTGGAATTCTGGCGACTTTTTCCTGTTCGCATCATGTAACCGCGGAGGACTGGGACGAATTATTGCAACGGGCCTCGTCGGAAACAGGAGTGACTTTGCGCCTGCGCCGGCGTTTGGGACAAAGTTCCGATCATCCCGTACTCGTCAACGTGCCCGAAACCGAGTATCTACGCGGATATGTTTTGGAAAAGGTCAATGGGTAGCCGTCTCACGAGTGCGGAACGGACGGCCGTTCTGTTTGCTTTGGTAACGGCGGCCTGCGCTCTTGCTTCGTCTGCTTCGGCTCAAACGAACGCACCCTCCGTCGCGGTCATACACCCGACGGTGTCGATCTCCGCGCCGCCACTCCGCAAATTCAGGGCGCTCGATGCGGACAACCACAACATTCTTTTGAACCGGCCGGGAATGATCACCGTGGTGCTCGGGACGAGCGAAGATTCCCAGGATGCGGCCCGTGCGGCGGGCAAGGCCATGTATTCCCTCCAAGGCAGGCCGGACTTTCAATTGATCGTCGTGGTCGATTTGCGAGATTCCATCGCGACCTGGGTGCCCTCTGTGGTGACGGCCAAAATGCGGTCCAATCTGGACGAGGAGTCGGTGGAACTGAAGCCATACTTCCTGAAAAATGGCAACAAGAGCAATCCCCGCAAATCGTTATATGTTATTCCTGATTTCTCCGGCACGATCTGCCCGCAGTTGGGCTGGACCGAGAGTTCGGACAACCTGCGCGGTATTCTTTTCGGGGCGGACGGCCGCGAGATTCAACGTTGGGACAAGATTGATGATGATATGTTTAAGTTGCAAACGGATGTACGCACGGCGATCCAGGTTTTGATTGAGGCGGACGAGGAAAAAGCCGCGGTGGCAGCCAAGACTCAGGGGAGCAAGTTATTGCAGCCGTCCACGGCGCATCCGGCGCTGCAGCCGTTAATTCCGCTGGCCAATCCGAATTAGAGCATTTTAACATATAGTGCACATATAACCGCAATGACGAAAGAAGCCGTTGGCGTCGGCGGAACTGACCAAGCGCAGACCCTGGCCGATGGCCGCCAACAGATCCGGATCGGTTCTGGC
>Ga0182030_10005807_pt1 | contig 26129 bp, 27 predicted proteins | sample 812S3MmetaG_FD_121299 | JGI IMG/M metagenome (GOLD analysis project Ga0182030, IMG submission 121299) | Permafrost microbial communities from Stordalen Mire, Sweden - 812S3M metaG (Illumina Assembly) | ecosystem: Environmental > Terrestrial > Soil > Wetlands > Permafrost | place: Sweden...
CGATTGCGGCCATGGCCCAGGCCAACTCCGCGCCGCAGGCGGTACTGAGCCTGCTGAGGGGCTAACCCTGACCATTAACCCGGCGGAAGGGCGGCCCTTACGGGCATCTCTTCCGTCGGCCTAAAGCTTCGGGCCGGATAGGACGATCTGTTCTATGCCGGCCCTGGAGTTATTTTTATGGGAACTACGAGCACTACCCCCACCTATTTCACTGGCACCAGCGCCTATTCCACGGATCTGAACAACGTGGTCTCCCGCGCCGTGGCGATTGCGCAACTGCCCATCACGCAGTTGACCGACAACCAGACCACCCTGAGCGATCAAGCCACCGAGTTAACCACCCTCGACACCAAGTTCACCGCTCTACAGACGGCCGTACAGGCCATCGATTCGGCGCTCGGCGGGTCGTCTTTCCAGACCTCGGTTTCCAGCCCCAATGTGGTTAACGTCAGCGTGGCCGATGGCGCTCAGGAGGGCTACTACACCATGAACGTGGACAGCATCGGCGCCTACGAAAGCAGCATGTCGGCGCAGAACTGGAACGTGCCGGAGGCTTCGACGGGTACGCCAACGACGTTCACCCTGGTGGTGGGCAACCAGAATTACAGCGTCACCGCGGCCGATAACAGCGCGCAGAGCGTAGCCGACGCCATCAATGCGAGCTACGGCAACCTGGTGCAGGCCACCACGGTGAACGTGTCGCCTAACGACACCCGCATCGCGCTGCAAAGCGCGACCTTGGGCCAGACCAATCTCGACATTCTCAACATTCCCACCGGCGCGACTTCCACAAGTCTTCAACAGCAGGCCTCGGCCGGCGGTTACGCCGTCAGCCAGACCACGGCCACCTGGGACGATTCCGGCGACCCGGCCACCTACACTCTCACCGTTGGCGGCGACCAATACAGCATCACGCCGGCAAGCAACAGCGCCGCCGATGTTGCCTCCGCCATCAATGCCGCCGATGGCAGCCAGGTCCGCGCCACGGTGGTCGATCTGGGAACCGGCACCAGCCACGACTACCGCATCTCGCTCCAAAGCACCACGGACGGTCCCATGGACGGCTCCATGACCCTGGACCTCCAGCAGGCGGGTGGCGCATCCCTGCAGACGCAGCAGACCCCCGCCCAAAGCCTTTCCGCCGCCTCCTGGGATGGCACGGCCGATGCCACCGGGACCCGCAGCACGTATAACCTGGTGATCGGCTCCAACACTTACAGCTTCACGCCCGCCGACAACAGCGCCGCCAGCGTTGCCGCCGCCATCAATCAGCTCTATGGCGGGCAGGTCCAGGCCTCGGTGGTCGATCTGGAGACTGGTGGCCAGCCGGATTACCGCATCGCGCTGCAAAGCACCACCGGAAGCTCGGCCACGATGGACATTCAGAAGACCACCGCAACCGATTACCAGCAGGAACAGACCGTCGGCTCGCTCGCCTCCTATGAGGTCAACAACTCGGGGGTGACAAACACCAGCGCGACGCGCGACATTACGATCTCTCCTGGAATCACGGCGACCCTGGTGGGAACCTCCGGCGGCAGTCCTGTGGGCATTACGGTGACGCAATCCACGGATGCCCTCAACACCGCGCTCTCCAGCTTTACCGATGCCTATAACGCCGCCGTGACCGAAATCGGCACGCAGCGGGGCGCGACCAGCGGCCAGACCGCCGGCGCGCTGCAGGGACAATCCATTATCAACGAGCTCTCCCAGGTTCTCAGCAGCATCTCCACCTATTCGTCGAACGGCCAGGTCGGCGGACTGGAGGCCCTGGGGTTGGACCTGGGCGTGAACGGCCAGATTACCTACAACCCCATGACCCTGATGTCTACCGATTTCTCCAGCTCGGCCGGCGTAATCTCGTTTCTCGGCTCGGCCACGGGCGGCGGCTTTCTGAAGAGTGCCACCGATGCCCTGAACAGCCTGGAAGACCCGACTACCGGGACGCTCAAGGCCCTCGAAACGGACACGCAGACCCAGATCACCAACCTCGGCACCACGATTGCGACGAAGCAAGCCCAGGTGGATGCGATGCAGGCCACGATGCAAGACCAGATGTCCGCGGCCGATGCCCTGATCGCCTCCATGGAACAGCAGTACACGTATTTGAGCGGCTTGTTCCAGGCAGAGGACACCGCCGACCAGATGTACAAATAATCACCATGCAACTATTTCCGCTTGACCCTATTCGCCAGGCAGTGAACAACGGAGAGTTTTCCAGGGCCCAACTCCTGTGGCAGGAGTGCGTGGCCGCTCTGCACGGGGAATTGAGCCGCGGATGTCTCTCCGCGGCCAGGCTGAAAGAAGTTCGTGAGCTGGTGGAATGGTCGCGCACGGTGGTCTTGTGCACGCGCGCCCGTCTGATGCGGCAGCGCAACAGCCTGCACGTGGCGGGCGAATACGATCTGGGCACTCCGCCGGCCGCCCGCCGTCTGGTGGAGGCCCGCTTCTAAGGAACTGTCAGGAAATAACCTGTTCAAGCTCCGGCAACCGCTCCCGACCCATCGGGTACGCCGGTCGCGGCTCGGAAAGCACACGGTTGGCACAGTTATTTCGTAACGAACCCTGAGCAGCCGGCGCGGCCACGACGGCCTTCCCCCGCGGGCCACTCCGACAACCGATTTGGCGACCGGCGCCAAAGGCCATGTCCCACCCCGACGCGCGCTCAGCGGTGTAAGACTCCCTGTCCCTGATCCGGCGCGCCCGCTGGCGCCGCGGCGCTCGCCGGCGTGTTCACCGAGATGACTACCGCCGGTGGTTCGGCCGTCGCCGCTCCCGCCGAAAGCAGCACCAGATCGACGCGGCGGTTGTGCGCCCTGCCCTCCTCGGTGTCATTGGTGTCGGCCGGAGAGTTTTCCGCGTAGCCGGCGACGGCCATGCGCGACGGCGGAATCTGAAAACGGTCGCGCAACAATTCCAGCATGGCGATGCTGCGCGCCGCCGAGAGCTCCCAGTTGCTGCGAAATCGCGAGGTGTGGATGGGCCGCGCGTCGGTGTGCCCTTCCAACCGCACCGGGTTGGGCAGCGACTGCACCACCGCCGCGATCTTGGCCAGAATCGGCAGGCTGTCGGGAGCGATGGCATCGTCCCCCGAGGCGAAGAATGCCTTCTCGCGCATACTGATGATCAGCCCGCGCGCATCCAGCCGGAGTTGCAATTTGCCGTTCTTCAGGTCCGAATCGAGCCCCTTCTGTAACGTATCGAGCGACTTGGCCAGATCCGGAGGATGCGTCTCCGGCGGAGGGGGCGGAGGCGCATTCGGGTTCTCCCGTTCGTTGGTGGTGTCTTTGCCCCAAGGCGCTTTCCGCGCCTCGTGCTTTCCCCGGCCGAGTACGGTGGAAATCGCCGCGCTGAACTGACCGTGTTCCAGCGCCTGCCGCACCGAATCGGACACGTCCTTGGCCCTGTTCCTGTCGCTCTGCGTGGAAGCGAACATCACCACGAAGAAAGCGAACAGCAGCGTCATGAAATCGGCATAGGATACCAGCCAGCGTTCGTGGTTGGCATGCACGGGGGGCTTCCTGCGGGTCAACGCGATCTCCTTATGGCCGGGCCGAAATCGCCGCCGGCCGGCGCTTCGCCTTCATTTCCTCCGCCTGGGGGTTGTAGGCGTCCAGCTTCAAGCGGATCAGGGTCGGGTTCAGCCCCTCCACGATCCCGGTGATGCCTTCCAGAATCATGTCCTTACGCAAGCTAGCCTCATGCATGCGGGCGCGCAGCTTGTTGGCTGCCGGCAGAAAGAGAATATTGGCCGAGCCCACGCCATAGACCGTTGCCACGAAGGCCACCGCGATCCCGTGTCCGACTTCCTTGATATCCTCCAGGTGCTTCATCACCTGGATAAGACCCATGACGGCGCCGATGATCCCGATGGTGGGGGCATATCCCCCAGCCGACTCCCAGACCTTGGCCTCCGACTCGGCGGTGTGCTCGGCCAGCGCGATATCGATTTCCATCATCTTGCGTAACTCCTGAAGGTCGGTGCCGTCGACCGCCAGGTTCAGGGCTTTGCGCAGGAACGGATCGTCAATCGTCGCCGCCTCGGCTTCCAGGCTGACAATTCCCTGCTTGCGCGCCTTGGTGGCGTACTGGATCAACCCTTCGATGGCCGCCGCCGTGTCGCCGGTGCGTTCGAAGAAGACCGCGCCCAGTCCCCGGAGCGCGCGCACTACGATGTTGAGCGGCGTAGTCACCAGCACCGCGCCAAAGGTCCCGCCGAACACGATCATGGCGGCGGTTCCCTGCGTGAGGTCCTGGATGCTGCCTTTCTCCAGGAGCAGGCCGCCCAGGATTCCGGCGATCGCCAACGCGATGCCGCAGATGGTCGCCAGGTCGGGCCGCAACCCGCCTGCCTTGGCGGTCTTGGGGACTGCGCTCTCGGGCGCATCGATTGGTGTGGGTTTCACTGCCGCGGTGGTTGCCATGGGTTCAAAGGGGTGGTGGTTCCCAGTCGCCGGCCGGTGGCGCGTCGTGATCGAGCACGCGCCGGCGGAACTCCACGATGCGCTCCACCACTTCGTCGGCGGTCTCGCGTACGCGGAGAATCTGTCCGGTGGTCAGCGTGATGACGGTATCCGGCGTCACGTCGATGTGCTCGATCAGGTCCGAGTTGAGGACCATGGGCGCGCGGTTCAAGCGGGTTAGCCGGATCATAGGGCTCCAGCAACCATATCGGCGGAGTCGCCGAATAACATTAACGGGAGGTGTGCTGTGTCCGATGAGTAAAGTGTGATGCTTATGCAAGAGCCACTACCCCTCCGAACCCCATCAGCCGCGGCTGGCGGCTTTTCCGGCACACGGTCTCCCGCGGCGCTCCCGGGCAGCACCACTCTGGACGAGGAGCGCGGCGAAATCGTGGCCAGCGTGCTGGACGCTCTGGCCGGCAACCCGCCCGATCCCGACGAGATGGCCGCTTGCAGCTATCTGCTGCACCACCTCTCGCAAACCGCCGTCCGGCCCGGGGCGCCCGCCACCTAAGCGCGCCGTTCCGCGTACGCTATGATGAAATGCGGAAAGCGGAGGGAGAAATGGAATACGGCCTTTCCAGCATCGGCCAGATCGCTGTCACCGTCTCACAACCCGAGCAGGCGATCGCCTTCTATCGGGACAAACTGGGAATGAAACTCCTGTTCCAGGTCGCAAATATGGGCTTCTTCGATTGCGGCGGGATCCGGCTGATGCTCACCGGCGCGGAAACTCCGGGTGAAAACCACAGTTCGATCCTTTACTTTAAAGTCGCCGACATCCAGCAGGCGCAGCACGCTCTGGCGGCGCGCGGCGTGACTTTCGAGCGCGAACCCTCGCTGGTGGCGCGCATGCCCGACCACGACCTCTGGATGACCTTCTTTCGCGACCTGGACCGCAATCTGCTCGCCCTCATGTCGGAAGTCCCGCATAGCGGCGCGCCGGTAACGGGCTAGCGATTAACTCCAGGGGTCACTCCCGCTCCATACGGTCCAACAGAATCGATAGCTTAGGCGCCGCCTCGGTGTGGCCGCCGAAGCGTAGCGCGTTGTAAGTGGCGGTGAATTCGCCCACCGACTCGCCCAGCGGGGTGCGCGGCAGCGATCGGGCGAATTCCGCCGGCGTGAACCAGGGGGGCTTTTGGTAGCCTCGCCGCTTCAGAATGTGCAGCATACACTGGTAGAGCAAGGTGGCGTCGGCGATGCTGGCCTGCCCGCGGCGCACGCGCTCCACCCGCCGCCGCATGCCCATCCGCCGCCACAGCGGTCCGGCGGCAAACCCCAGCGCCACCAAACCCGCGGCCCAGGCGAGAGCCTGCCAGCCCAGGCGGCGCGTCCAGCCGGCCGCGTACCGCGCCCACCCCGAGCGGATCGCCACCGCGGTGTCGTACCAGCGAATGCCGGTGCGCTGGGCGTCCAGTTCCATGCGGTACGCCAGCGTGCCCTGGCGCGCCAGGTCGTACGCCACCACCCAGTCCTGCCAGAAGGTTTCGGTGGCATCGAGGTACAGCCCCAGTCGCGTGAACAAAGCCAGGCCGCTGGCGTTGGGGTCGGCCGGGGTGGGGTCGAAGGTTGTCCAGCCGTAGTCCGGAATCCAGGCCTCCACCCAACTGTGCGCGTCGCTAGAGCGCACCAGCCACAGGCCGGAAACCGGGTTGTACACGCCGCTTTGAAACCCCGTCGCCAGGCGCGCCGGAATCCCCAGGGAGCGCAGCATCACGGCCATGGAACTGGCAAAGTACTCGCAATGCCCCTGGCGGCGCGCAAACAGGAAGTTGGCCAGCGGATCGGCCACCTCCCGGCGGGGCAATTCGAGCGTGTATCCGTAGCCGGAGCGCAGATGGCGCTCGATGCTTCGCGCCCGCGCCAGATCCCCCGTTTCGCCGGCGGCGAAAGTGCGCGCCAGCCCGGCGATGCGGGCGTCGAGACGGGGGAGTTGCAGGTAAAGTTCGCGTGCGGCCAAGGGAAGCACGGGAGGCGGATAGAGTGGCGGAGCGCCTTCCGGCGGGTCGTCGAGCAGGCTCCACACATCGTAGTGGAAGCCCCGCGGCAAAGCGTGCCCGAGGCGAATCCCGGAGGTTTCGGAGCGGTAGAGCGCGCGCGCCCGCAGGTCTAGAATCTCCGGCGTGCCGGCGAAGAACAAAGTGTCGTTCTCCAGGGCTTCCAGGTCGACGTGGTAGTTGATGCGGCGCCCCGGCGGCGCCAACCCGGGCGGGGCCAGCACCACGTGCTCGTTCTCCACCGGGATCGTCTCGGGCTTACGGCTCGGATTGCTCCAGCGCTTGCCGTCGAACTCGCTCAGCACCGCGCCGCGCCACTTCATGGGCCCCACGGCCAGCGCGCTCCAGATGCGAATGTGCATGACGGGCCGCGAACTGGTCTGGATCTCTCCGATATCTCCGAGGTTCACCTGGTTGGAAAAGCCGGGCAGGAAAACGCGGTGGGCAATCAGCCGCGAGAAGGCGGCTTCGGCGGTGCGCGGCAGGATGAAGAACAGTCCGGCCGTCAACCCCAGGATGCCCAGCGTGACCAGCGCGGAAAGCAGGCTGAGCCGCCCGGGAAAGCTCTTCAACCCGGTGCGCGCGGTGACCGTGGAGCGGTTGATCGACCGCCGGATTTCGCCGGACGTGAGCGCACCAATCGCGAACCACAGGTACAGCGCCAGGAAGAGGAGGAAATTGAAGTTGATGGAGAGAATCGCCGCCGCCAGCAGTTCCAGAAAGGCGATCGCCGCCGTATAGAGGTAGTCGCGATTGCTCCTGGCGGTCAGGATCTGCATCACCGCCAGGAAACACAATAGATGCACCGTGGCCGCCAGAAAATCGCGCGAGAGCAGAAAGTAATCGGCTACAAAGAAGGCGGCGTAGGCGATGGTGACGATGGTGGTGAGCCGGCCGGAGGGGTTCCACCGGAACAGCCCGCAGACCAGGACGGTGCGTAACAGCAAACCTGCCGCCGTCAGCACGATGGTCGGCGTGTCCAGGTAGCCGGAACCCGCCACGGCCAGGTAGCCGCTGGCCACCAGCCCGAGAAGCGAAAACTGAAAGAAACGCTCGACGCCGGCCGCGGCGCCTGCGTCCTGACGCGGCATCCACCTATTTTACCGCCGCCCGGGGCGCCGAACCACTACCGGATTTCGAGGCCGTATTCGCGCAGCAGGTCTCCCGCCGGCCGGTACACACGGACAAAGTAAAGCCCCGCTCCGAGTCCCGGGACCTTGAGCCCGTTCTGCCCCCGCGAGAGCGTGCCCTGGCGTACCCGGCGGCCCATCTGGTCGACGATTTCCAACCTGTACGGCGAGGCTTCCGCCAAGCCGGTCAAATCGGGACGAAGCATGATCTCCCGGCCGGCCGGAGCGTTGCTTCCGGCGCCGTTATTGCGCAGCGCGCTCAGGGAAACCGCTACCACCGGTCCGGTTGACGGGAGCAAGCGCAGCGTCACCACCACCAGCAGCAGACAGCAGGCGGCCGCAGCCAAAGCCGGAAACCAGGCAGGGAACCTCCATTGGCGTCCCTCCGCCGCGGTCTCGTCGCGCCGCCGCTGTTCCGACGCCTTTCGCATGGCGAGCACGTATTTGTCGGTTTCCCGAAGCCGCTCTTGGCAGCCCGCGCAGGTCAGCAGGTGTTCTTCAAGGAGGGCGGCGTCTTCCAGGGCACTTGTGCCCATCGCGTACCCCTCCAGTTCATCGGCATCCGGGTGACGATCGAAATCTCTCATAATGACAAAGGCAACGTCCTGATTTTGGGGCATATGCCCCCCTCTAATCAAGAGGTGTATTTGCCACGGCAGTGCTCTCACCAAATCTTTTCCCACAGGAAATGTTTTGTGCCGAAACGTACCTAAAGCGCCCGGAAGCCGGAGCGCTTGGAAAACCGCCGCCGTCCCAACTCGCCGTAACGTGCCTTGGCCCGGGACTTTATGAGCCGGAACTGGGTCTCCGTCAGCTTCAGATCGCGGCAGATCTCTTCGGCCGTCTGCTCCTGCAGATAGAAGCGAACCAGCACCTCCCGATCGCGCTTGGGCAACCCGTTCAGCATGCGCAGGGCGACATCCTGGCCTTCTCGTTCGATGGCCCTGCGTTCCGGGTCGGGCTGGTGGTCGGAGAGCGTCATCGCCGGGTCGATCGACTGCTGGTTGCGCCGCGCCTGCACGGCGCTGTCGATGTGCGCCGCCACCTGGCGGCGGACCACCGTGCGCACGTAGCCCATCAGCCGGTCCGGCTCGCGCAGTTCGCCCCGCTGGATGGACTGCGTAATGATCAGGAAAACGTCGTGCACCTTGTCGTCGAGGTCCTGCGGCCCCAGTTGGCGCCACAGAAAGAAACGTACCCCCTTGACGAAGACGGCGTACAACTGCTCCATGCCGGCGGGATCTCCCGCGCGGATGCGATCGACCAGCCGGGACCAGGACGGTTCCTGTGGATCGCTCTCGGTCTGCACATCTGACTCGGTTTCAGAGTTCATTGGCTTCCCACTACGAAATAGGCGCCCCAGTAGCCGGGCTTGGCGCGCCAGTCCCCGGAGCGAATCATCTCCAACTGCGCCGCGCGCAGTGCTGCCGCCGGGGAGTTGCCGCCATCCCCGCTCAGGTTTCGGTAAAGAGCGCCGAATAGCGCCCCGCTTTGATCGGGCGTGGCCCAATTGCTGCCGATCACGGAACGCGCGCCCGCCATCAGCCACGCCCGCGTCAAGCCGAGCAAGCCCGTTCCAGGGAGTTGGGCGCCCTCCGCGGAATGGCAACCGCTCAAAACCACCAGTCCGGCATTGGTCCGCCAGCCGGCAATCTCGTACGGCGGCAATAACTCGCTCTCCCGCCGCGGGGTCAGGCTCAGGGCGATCAATCCGTAAGACGGCCGCTCCGCGGATTCCAGCACATGCGTCGCCAGGTGGACCACCGCCGGATTGCGGCGCAACTGCTCCCTGAGGCTGTCTCGCGAGGCGGCGGCGCCCTTCAGCAGTACCCGTTCCCCGTGCCAGTTGCGCGCGCAGACGTCGAGTTCCGCGCCGCTTCCCACCAACCGCGGCAGCATCAGCGCGGGTTTCACCGCCGGTCCCGCTGCCGCCGATAGCAGCGGCAGTCTGGGGTCGGCCGCGTTGTAAATGGGGTCGCCCACGCCGACAAACAGCGGCGCCGGGGATTGACGGGTCCGGCTCCTGGCTTCCAACCAATACCCCGCACCCGGGATAATCTCGATCACGTGGCGCTCGGCCAGGTAGGCCGGGGGTTGCCGGCTGGAGTCCACCAGCGCCGCCAGGGGGGCCTCGAAGGGGAGTCCGCCCGCCGTAAAGCGGCTCTGCGAATTGGCCAGCGTGGAGCCGCGATCCAGGGCTACCAGCCACCGTGTCTTGCGCTGAATCCGCATCGCCACCTGTCCGAAGAGCGTTCGCCAGAGCCGCGCCGGCCCATCCCCATCCGCCGCCGCATCTCCCCGGATGGCCTTTGCCGCCGCTTCGGCTTGCGACTCCACCTCGGCCCGCGGGGGCAGCGCGTACAGCGCCAGACCCTCGCGGTCGAGGGTCCACAACCACGAGATGCGGTCGCCCAGTTGAAAACTGAGCAGCGCGCTCTCGCCATCCAGCGCCTGACGGGTGCGCTCCACGAGCGCGGAGGGCAGCGGCGCCATGGCCGGCCCCAGCGCCAGTTCCATGCGCACCAGTTCGGCGCGCACGCCGGCGACGGTCTCCTGCCTGCGTGCGTCCGGCGTGCGCAGGGCCTGCACTTCGGCGCGCTGCAGCCGCGCCAGTGTTTCCCAATAGGCGGGCGGCAAGGCGGCGGGATCGGGCGTGCGCCCACGCCAAAGCACGGCGCGCAGGCTGCTGGCGCGGTTTTCCTCGGCTGCCTCGAACGTCTCGCGGATCAGCGCCGGCTCCCGGGTCTCCAGGTAGAGCCGGTTGCCCGCCTCCACCAGCGCCGAATGAACCAGTTCCAGCCAGCCTTCGGCCCCCATCCGGGAGGCATCGTCGGGCGGCATGTTCCATCGCCAGTCGCGCGCCAGCCGAACCGCGATCCGCAGATCCGCCACGGCCTCGCGTAACCGCCCCTGCGCCATCCGCACGCGCCCGCGGTAGTGATAGGTGTCCCAGGTGGGAATCCCGCCCCGCGCCTGCGTGCAAAGTTCCACCGCGCGGTCGAGCAGCGCCGCGGCGGAGGTCAGATCGCCCTCCTCCAGCCGCAAACGCCCCAGGCTGCGATACGAGACATCCAACGCCAGACGATTCAGCTTGCGGATACGATAGGCTTCCAGTAGCGGCGCCTCCGCCAGCGTCAGTTGGCCGCGCTTCAGGTATTCCTCGCCCAGACGGTTCCAGCCGTTGGCGTAGAGGCTGAGATCGCCGGCCCGGTCTGCCGCTTCGATGCCTTCGTTGAACAGATGCAGCGCCTCCGGCATCCGGTCCTGGCGCGCGCGGAGGGTAGCCAGTTGGATCAGAATCTGCGGCAAATTCTTCCGGTCTTTGGCGTTGAGTCGTCCGACCGTACCTTGAATCCACTCCGCGGCGGCATCCAGTTCGCCCAGATCGGAGTAGAGAGATGCGATATTGTATTCGAAACTTGCAGCCCCGCTTGCGTCGTGGGCCGCCTCCGCCTGCCGGTGCGCTTCCAGCAGAGACTGCAACGCGGGCCGATACTGGTGGAGGCCGAACTGGCAGGCGCCGATGTTGCCCAGGGCGCGCGCTGCCAGGCGCGGCACCCCGGCGCCAACAGCCAACTCCCGCGCGGCTTCGAATTGCGGGAGCGCTTCCTGATAATGTCCAGCCTGGAAGAGCGCGGAACCTGCGCGCAAGAGCACCTCGAAAGGAGTCCGGAACGCCGGTGCTTCTTCGCTGGATGCCAGGGACTGCGTCCTGGCCCTCGACCCGGATCTTGGCGCCGTGCCGACGAGCGGGAATACGAGCAGGCAACAAGCCAGAACTTTGGCTGTTCTCAAAGAGCCTCGGCTCCCTTTAGAAATGTATTGGAAAATCGTCTGGTCTTTCTTTGGGGATACTTCTTTGTTAAAAATATCCCCAAAGAATAGTACCAGCTTTCACCTAAGAATAGGCCCCCCCCATTGGGGAGTATTTGAAAGGCGCGCATGTGGGTAGCGCGATGGGTTTACTTCAGGAGCAGCTTAGATCCACGATCCGACAATAATGATAATGGGCTCAGTTGGCATCTTCACTGTAAGGATTGCCCTTACCGCGGCAGTCCTGCTGATTCCACCGTAGTCCCAGGGTTAACGGGAAAATACTTAGATATTTGGCAAATAGTTGAAAAGAAACATAAATTAAAAAATATGTTTGCGTGACCAGGGAAAATTGCTGCTCCCGCGGCGCGGGCGATTTGCCCGGATTGGCTCCGGCGCCCCTCGGGGGCATCCCGCCGATTCACCGGGGCGGGCCGTCCGCATGCGGACTGGCCGGCGCGCCGCCAAGAAACTGCCGCCCCGCCAAAAGTTCGCCGCAATTTTCCCGCTTCGTCTGCTGATTTCAGGTGACTTAGGGTTCGGCCCCCCATCTGCACAAGATTCGGCGCCATGCTGCAGCCCGTCGCCGGTCAACTGGTGAGATACATGGACTTGTTGAGCGCCCGGCAAAAACTTGTGGCCACCAACGTCGCCAACGCCGATACCCCGGGCTACCTCACCCAGGACATCGATTTTCAGTCGGAATTCCTCAACGCCGCCGGTGGCGCCCCCCGCGCCATGGTGGTGAACGATCTTCCCGTGAAGAACGATGGCAACAACGTCAGCCTCGACCGCGAAGCCCGCCTGCTGGCCGAAAACGCCCTCCGCTTCCAGGTGGCGTCCCAATTGATGAAATCGCAGATTACCGCCGTGCGCTCGGCCATTCAGGAAGGTGGCAAATAATGAGCCTCTTCTCGGCCCTTTCCGTGGGAGCTTCCGGCATGGCCGCGCAGCGCGCCCGCGCCGAAGTGCTGGTGGAGAATCTGGCCAATGCGGAAACCACCCGCACACCGGAGGGCGGCCCGTATCGCCGCAAGGACGTGGTCTTCGAATCCACCACCGTCAGCTCGCCCTTCGCTTCCGTCTTCAGCTCTCAGCTTGAATCCGTGGGCGGCGTCGCCGTTTCCGATGTGGTCACCGACATGAGCGACCCCGAACGCCGCTACCTGCCCGGTCATCCGGACGCCGATAAGGATGGCTATGTAGCCTTCCCCAAGATCAATCCCGCCGAGGACATGGTCGATCTGATGGGCGCCGCGCGCAGCTATGGGGCCAACGTGGCCGCCATCTCCGCGGTTAAAGATATGATCCAGCGCTCGCTCGACCTGGGCCGCTGAGGTAATCGATGTCCGCTCCCATCCTCCCCATTTCCGGCGCGGTTCTTCCTCAGGATATCCTCCCAGCCGGCCAATCCGCGGGCGCCGGCGCTTTCCGGGATGTGCTGTCCAGCGCCATTCAGAAAGTGGAGGCCGTCGGACAGAACGCTTCCGCCACGGTGGAGCGCTTCCTGACGGGAGAAGGCGAGGAACTCCACACCACGATTCTGGCCACCCAGCAGGCCGAACTTTCGTTTGATCTCTTCCTGCAGGCGCGCAATAAGGTCGTCAGTGCTTATCAGGAAATCATGCGAATGCAGATGTAGGGCTCACGTTTTCGCCCCGGTCTGCCGATCTACTCTCTTGAGCGCCTAAGGCCGATTCGAAGTCATGAGCAAGATTCTGGCGAACCTTACCACACGGCAACGCATCACCATCCTGGCGGTCGCGATTGCCGTAGGCGCCGGCCTGTTCTCGCTGGTGCAGTGGAAAAAGGAAGCCGATTTTCGTCCGCTCTTCACAGGCTTATCCCAGGAAGACGCCTCCGGCATCGTGCAGAAGCTGAAGGAAGCCGGCGCCGACTACCGCCTCCCGGAGAGCGGAGGAGCGGTGCTGGTGCCCTCCAGCCGTCTGGCCGAGTTGAGGCTCACCATGGCTTCCATCGGTTTGCCCAAATCCGGCCGGATCGGGTTCGAACTGTTCGACAAAGTGAATCTCGGCGCCACCGAATTCACCGAACACGTGAACTATCGCCGCGCCCTCGAAGGCGAACTGGAGCGGACCGTGATGACGCTGGCCGAAGTCGAGTCGGCGCGCATCCACTTGACCTTCCCGAAGGAGAGCGTGTTTCTCGAAGCCCAGCAACCCGCCAAAGCGAGCGTCGTGGTCAGGGTGAAGCCGGGCGCCCACCTCGCCCCCCAAAACGTGACCGCCATCACCCATTTGGTGGCTAGCGCCGTGGAAGGCCTTTCCCCCGACGCCGTTTCCCTGCTGGACATGAACGGCAATATGCTCAGCCGCCCCAGAACCGTGGGCCCCATGGACGGTACGGCGCCTTCCGCCGCGGAACTGGACTACCGCCACCAGGTCGAAGCCGACCTTCTCGCCAAGATCGCCGCCACCATCGGTCCGCTCCTCGGGCCGGAGAAATACCGCGCCGGCGTGTCTGTGGAGTGCGATTTCACCGGCGCGGAGTTGAGCGAGGAAATTTTCGACCCCGCGCGCAGCGTCATGCTCACTTCGCAGCGGACCGAAGACAGCACGGGGGCGGCCGCTTCCAACGGTGTCCCGGGCACCGCTTCCACCCTTCCGCGGCCCACCTCGCGCCCCAACGGCGGCTCCAACAAAACCACCCGCACCACCGAAAACATCTCCTATCAGTCCAGCCGCACGGTCAAGAAGACTCACCTTCCCGCTGGCGTACTCCGCAAAATGTCGCTGGCCGTGCTGGTGGACCAGGACCTCACCTGGGAAAAGGACAAGGGCGGGTTCAAGCGGGTCCTGGTGCCGCCCACGCCGGAAAAACTGAAAGTGATTCGCGATCTGGTGGCTGGCATCACCGGCTTCTCGGCGGACCGCGGCGACCAGTTGGTGATCGAAACGCTGCCGTTTGAAACCACTCTGCAGATCGAGCCGCCGGTTCCTCCCGCCGCGGCCATCCCCGCCAAGCCTGGGGCACCCGTCATCGGTATCCCGCTCCCACTGGCGCTCGATAAGAAGACGCTGCTCGTCGTCGTCGGCGCCTTGGCGGGCCTGCTGGTCCTCGGTATCGTATTTGCCCTGTTCCGCCGCAAACGCCGGAAAGCGTCCACCGGCGCCACGGCGAGCGCTCCGGCCACCCTGCCGTCTGGCGCGCCTGCTTCCTCGGTGGCCCTGGCCGTAACCGGCCAGGTGGAGAGCCAGATGGAATCGCAGCTTGCCGAGCGCGACGCGCTGCAGGCCAAGGCGGATGCCCAGGCGCTCAGTTCGCTCAAGCTCGCGCCCGTCATCACCAAGAAAGCCGAAGTCTTCGCCAAACACCTGCGCGACAAAATCGCCAAGGAGCCGGAGATCTCGGTGCAGATCCTGCGCGGTTGGATCCGCGAGGAGGAAGAGAACTAATGCCTGACCGGGAGTGCCGGCCATGATTCTGAATACCACCAAGTCGGAAGCCGAAATTCTGCCCAACCTCCGCAAAGCCGCCATTTTGCTGGTGGCGCTGGGCGAAGAGGCCAGCGCGCAGTTGCTGCAGCAGCTCAATGAGGAAGAGGTAGGCAAGGTAAGCCGCGAAGTCGCCAAGTTGACCGCCATTACGGCGGAGCAGGCGGAGTCCGTCCTGGAAGAGTTTCATCACATCGCCAATGCCGGCGATTACGTGGCGCGCGGCGGTATCGAGTTCGCCCGCAAACTGCTCCAGCGCGCCTTCGAGCCGGACCACGCCAAACGCCTGCTCGACCGGCTCACCAAAGCGCTCGGCGCCGACGCCGCTTCCTTCGACGCCCTGCAGAAAGCCGACCCCCAGCAACTGGCAAAATTCATCCACAACGAGCATCCGCAGACCATCGCGCTGGTGCTCTCGCACTTGAGCTACTCCCAGGCCGCGGCGCTATTGACTTCGCTGCCCGCCGCCATGCGGGCGGACGTCTCGCAGCGCATGGCCAGCCTCGATCAGATCTCCCCCGATATCATCCTCAAAATCGCCGCGGTCATCGGGCAAAAGCTGAAAGCGCTGGGCGAATTCAGCCGCGAATCCTACGGCGGCGTGCGCGCCGTGGCGGAAATGCTCAACCGTCTGGACTCCACCTCCAGCCGCGAAATCCTCGACCACATCGACCAGCAGGACACCAACCTGGCCGAGACCATTCGCCACCTGATGTTCGTCTTTGAAGACCTCCTGTTAATCGACCCCATGGGCCTCAAAGAAGTCCTCGGCAAGGCGGATCGCAAGGCGCTCACCATCGCGCTCAAGGGCACCAGCGAACAGTTGCGCAACCACATCCTGGGCTGCATGTCGCAGCGCGGCGCCGATATGTTGCGCGAGGACATGGAATCGCTCGGCCCCGTGAAGATCAAGGAAGTCGAAGCCGCCCAGCAGAGCATCATCGCCGTGGTGCGCCAGCTCGAAAGCGAAGGCGTGCTCAGTCTGAAAGGCGCGGTCGGTGAGCAGTATGTCGTCTAAGGTGCGCCAGCCGGAGGAGACCGACGGTGTCGAGCGGCTGGTCTGGCGCCAGATGCGCGCCACCGGACCAACCCGCCTCGGCGTCGATTCCGAAGTCCAGCCCGATCCCAGGGAGCGCCTGGCGCAGATCGAGCGGGAGAACGAACAGCGTGTGCGCGAGGCCCACGCCGCCGGTCTGCGCGAGGGAGAAGCCGCCGGACGCCAACGCGCCGGGGCCGAGTTGCAACCGGTCATCGACCGCCTGGCGCGCTCTATCGAAGAGATCGGCGGACTGCGCGCCCGCTTGCGCGCCGAGGCCGAAGCCGACCTGGTCCAGCTTTCCCTCGCCATCGCCCGCCGCGTCATCCGGCGCGAACTCGCCATCGATCCCGAAGCCCTGCATGGCCTGGTCCTCGGCGCCCTCGAAAAATTGCGGGGGCAGGAAATCGCCCGCGTCCGGGTCCACCCCGCGCACGTCGCCCTTGTCACCGCCAGCCTGCGGCTGAACAGCGCCTCCGTCAATGTAGAGGTAATCCCCGATCCGTCGCGCGCCGTCGGCACGGTGATCTTCGAGACCCCGCACGGCAACCTCGATGCCTCGGTGGAGTCGCAGCTTCGGGAAATCGAGCGCGGCCTCGCCGACCGCCTACGGAGAAACTGATGAAGATCTCCCTCGCCCCCTATCTCGCCGAACTCGACCGCATCGAGCCACTGCGCTGGACCGGCCAGGTGACCGAGGTTGTCGGTCTGCTGATCGAGTCGCGCGGCCCCAGCGCCGCCATCGGCGATTTCTGCGAAGTCCAAACCGCCGGCGGCCGCCGCGTCCGCACCCAGGTCATCGGTTTCCGCGACGGAAGGGTGCTCTCCATGCCGCTGGAAGAGATCGACGGCCTGCAACTCGGCGATCCCCTGGTGGCGCGTAGCGAAGATTCGCGCGTGGAGGTCGGCCCGGCCCTGCTCGGCCGCGTCATCGATGGATTCGGCAAACCCATGGACGGCGGTCCCGCCATCGAAGTGCGCGGAACCTACAACCTCCACGGAACCGCCACCAACCCCCTCGACCGCGCGCATATCACGCAGCCGTTGGTCACCGGCATCCGCGCCATCGATGCCCTGCTGCCCTGCGGCAAAGGCCAGCGCATCGGCATTTTCGGCGGCAGCGGCGTCGGCAAAAGCACACTTCTGGGCTCCATGTCGCGCCACAACTCGGCCGACGTCACCGTCATCGCCATGATCGGCGAACGCAACCGCGAAGTCCGCGGCTTCCTCGAAAACGAACTGGGTCCGGAGGGACGCAAGAAATCCGTGGTGGTCTGCGCCACCAGCGAGCGCCCGGCGCCCCTGCGCGTCCGCGCCTGCTTTGTGGCTCTGGCCGTCGCCGAGTATTTCCGCGACCAGGGCGCCAACGTGCTTCTGGTCATGGATTCCGTGACCCGCCTTGCCATGGCCCAACGCGAGATCGGCCTCGCCGCCGGCGAACCGCCCAGCCAGAAGGGCTACACGCCTTCGGTCTTCAACCTGCTGCCCAAAGTCCTGGAGCGCGCCGGGAATTTCAGCCACGGGTCCATCACCGGCTTCTTCACCGTCCTGGTGGAAGGCGACGATTTCAACGAGCCCATCTGCGATGCCGTCCGCGCCATCCTCGACGGCCACTTCATCCTCTCGCGCCAGCTCGGCGCCCAGGGCCACTATCCGGCCATCGATATCCTCCACTCCGTCAGCCGTCTCACCAACGCCATCGCCACCCCGGCGCAAAAAGAGGCCGCGCGCAAAATTCGTGCCGCCCTCTCCGCCTACCGCGACGCCGAGGATCTGATCCAGCTTGGTGCCTACGTCGCCGGATCCAATCCGCAGCTCGACGCCAGCATCCGTCTGCGCCCCGAGCTGCTCGACTTTCTCCGCCAGGATCACATGGCCAACTCCTCCCTGCCGGACACCCTTTCGCGCCTCGACCAGTTGGCCGCGCGTTTGGATCTGCTCCCCGCGCCAGCGCACGCCGGTAAGCGATGAAGGCCTTTCAATTCCCCCTCGAAAGGGTCCTCGACTGGCGCCGCACCCAGCTCGAACTCGAAGAAGCCCGCTACAAACAGCAGGCCGACTCTCTCACCGGCCTCGACCGCCAGCGCGCCGAAGTCGAAGCCGCCGGCATCCGCGCCGAAATTCAGGTCCGCGAGTGGAGCCCCATCGCCGCCGGCGATCTCAGCGCCCTCGGCAACTTCCGCCTGTACGTCAAGGCGCAGGAATCCGAGATCGCCCGCCGCCGCTTCGAGGCCGCGCAAAAACTGGCCGAACAGCAGAAGCTCATGCTCGAAGCCCGCCGCCGCTGCCGCCTCCTGGAGCGCCTCAAGGAACGCCGCCTCGCCGAGTGGACCAGCGCGCGCGACCGCGAAGTCGAGGAGATCGCCACCGAAAGCTACCTGGCCCGCTGGCACCGCCGTGCCGGGGAGAGACGAGACTGACATGAATTTCCGGCGCACTTTGACGGAAATACGCTGTCAGTCCCGTCTGTCCCCGGTTTTCCGGTTTTCCCCCATAATGAATAAATGACGCCTGACACGCTCGCCGCTGCCACTATGCCGCCCGTCCCGCTCTCTGTCGAAGGCGCCAGCGTTTTGCACCAGATGCTGCGCTTTCGCCGCCCCGCCTGGCGCTCTCTCTCCGCTGCTGCCCGCGCCGACATCCTGGCCGAAGCCACCGCCGCCCTCGCGGCCCTGGAGCGCCCCGCCGAAGGACGGCAAAGCGCCCTGTTTTCCCTGCTCGGGCACAAGGGCGACATCATGTTTGTCCACTTCCGCCGCAGCTTCCAGGAACTCAACCAGGCGGAGCTTGACCTGGCCCGCCTCGCCATCGGCGATTACCTCGAGCCCACCACTTCCTACCTCTCCATCGTGGAACTCGGCATCTACGAATCCACCGCCAAAATTTACGGCGGCCTGCTCGACAAGGGTATCCAGCCCTACTCCAACGAGTGGAAGCGGGAAATCGAAGCCACGCTCGACCGCCACCGCCAGGCCATGGCCCCGCGCCTCTGGCCGGAAATCCCCGCCACCCGGTATGTCTGCTTCTACCCCATGGACCGCCGCCGCGGCGAGACCAAGAACTGGTACGAGGAATCCCTGGCCGACCGCCAGCGCATGATGGAAAAGCACGGCGCCATCGGCCGGCGCTACGCCGGCGAAGTCCGCCAGATCATCTCCGGGTCCATCGGCCTGGACGATTGGGAATGGGGCGTCGATCTTTTCGCCGAAGACCCGGCCATCTTCAAGCGCCTCATCTACGAAATGCGCTTCGATGAAGTCAGCGCCGTCTACGCGCTCTTCGGTTCGTTCTACGTGGGCGTGCGTGTTCCGGCCGCCGACCTCGCCGGAATCCTCTGACCTTGACCAAAACCATCCACATCGTCGGCGGTGGCCTGGCCGGCTGCGAAGCCGCCTGGCAGATCGCCCGCCGCGGATTGGGCTGCGTCCTCCACGAAATGCGTCCCCTGCGTCCCACCCCCGCGCACCGGACCGATCGCCTCGCCGAGCTCGTCTGCAGCAACTCGCTCAAGAGCGAGTCCCTTTCCACCGCCCCCTGGCTCCTGAAAGAGGAACTTCGCCGCCTCGATTCGCTCCTCCTCCAGGCCGCCCAAAAAGCCCGCGTCCCCGGCGGACACGCTCTCACGGTCGATCGCGGCCTCTTCGCCGGGGAGGTCACCGCCGCCATCTCCGCCGAGCCCGGGATCGATCTCCGCCGCGACGAAGTCACCTGTCTCACCGACGACGCCATCTGGATCGTCGCCAGCGGGCCGCTCACCAGCGGTCCCCTCGCCGGAGAAATCGCCCGCCTGACCGGCAGCTCCCGCCTCTACTTCTACGACTCCATCAGCCCCATCGTCGCCGCCGATACCGTCGATACCGGCATCGCCTACTGGGCCTCGCGCTACGGCAAATCCACCGATGGCACCGACGACTACCTCAACTGCCCGCTCGACCGCGGCCAGTACGAGCGTTTCGTCGATGAGCTGCTGCAAGCCGATTCCGTCTCCGCCCACATTCCCGAAGACAACACCAGCTACTTCGAGGCCTGCCTCCCGATCGAGGAAATCGCCCGCCGCGGACGCGACACCCTGCGCTTCGGCCCCATGAAACCCATGGGCCTCGATAACCCCCGCACCGGCCGCCGTCCCTGGGCCGTCGTGCAACTGCGCCAGGAGAATCTCCGCGCCGAAAGCTTCAACCTCGTCGGCTTCCAGAACCACATGAAGTTCGGCGAACAGGCCCGCGTCCTGCGCCTCATTCCGGGACTCGAAAACGCCGAGTTCCTGCGTTTCGGCCAGATCCACCGCAATACCTACATCAACTCTCCCGCGCTGCTCACCGCCACCTTGCAACTGCGCGCGCGCCCCGAAATCTTCTTCGCCGGCCAGATTTCCGGCGTCGAAGGCTACGTCGAATCCATCGCCACCGGACTCATGGCCGGCAGGCACGCCGCCGCTTTCGCCCGCGGCGAAACCCCGCGCCCCCTGCCGCGCGCTACCGCCCTCGGCTCGCTCTGCCATTACGTCTCCGCCGCCGACCCGAAGGATTACCAGCCCGCCAACATCACCTTCGACCTCCTCCCGCAGCTCGACGAGGCCACACGTCAACGCCTGCGCCGCGACAAGAAAGGCCGCCACGAGCTTGTCTGCCGGCAGGCGCTGGAGGCGCTGGCGGAGTACCTGGATGCCGACCATGCCGGGGTGTGAACTCGAACGCCAGATCGCTCTCTACCTCGAAGATCTCGCCCGCGCCGGCAATTCCGCCCACTCCATCCGCGCCTACGAAGCCGACCTGCGCCACTTCCTGGCCTGGCTCTCGCCCCCCGATCTCGCCCCGCCCGAACCGGCGGCAATCGACCTCCTGCTTCTCCGCGAGTGGCTCGCTTCGCTCTATAACGACCAGCTCGCCAGCGTGACGCTCCGCCGCAAACTTGCCGCCGTCCGCGGCCTCTTCCGCTTCATGCTCCGCGAAGGCGTCGTCCCGCTCAATGTCGCCCGCCTCGTGCGCACGCCCAAGGCCCCCCAAAAGCTGCCCGAGGTGATGACGGCCGAGCAGGTGAACGCGCTGCTCGACGCCGTGGCCGCCGGCAAACTCGAGCGCCCCTTTCCCGCGCGCGACCGTGCCCTCTTCGAGCTGCTCTACGGCTGCGGCATCCGCGTCAGTGAATTGGCCGGCCTTAACCTCGAGGATATCGATCGCTCCGAAGGCTGGCTCCGCGTCCGCGGCAAAGGCAAAAAGGAACGCCAGGTGCCGCTTCCCGGCAAGGCGGCCGAGTCGCTGGAGCGCTACCTCGGCGAACGCCCCGTGGTCCGCGAGGAGCGCGCCGTCTTCCTCAACCACCGCAACTCGCGCCTCACCACGCGCGGCATCTCCGGCATCGTCAAACTCTACGCCACGTATCTCGCCGGCGATCCCTCCGTGCACCCCCACAGCTTCCGCCACGCCTACGCCACGCACCTGCTCGCCGATGGCGCCGACCTGCGCGCCATCCAGGAACTGCTCGGCCACGCCCGCCTCTCCACCACCCAGAAATACACCCAGGTGTCGCTCACCGACCTCATGGCAGTCTACGATAAGGCGCACCCCAAAGCATGATCCCTGGCTTCCGCGGTTTCCGCCAAGAGATCCGTCCCATGCTGCGCCTCGCCGCGCCGCTCGCCATGGCCGAACTCGGCTGGATGGCGATGGGCTTCGTCGATGCCGTCATGGCCGGACGCCTTGGCGCCGCCGCCATCGGCGCCGGCAGCCTCGGCAACATGCTCTTCTACCCCATCGCCATCTGCGGCACCGGCATGCTGCTCGGCATGGATACCCTGGTGGCCCAGGCCTTCGGCGCCCGCGACGAGTCCGCCTGCCGCCGTACCCTGGTCCAGGGCCTGTGGACCGCGGCGGGCGTCGCTCCCGTGGTCGTCCTGCTGCTCGCTCTCACCATCCCCCTGCTGCGCGTCACCGGCACCAACCCGCGCATTATGGAATTGCTCGGCCCTTACCTCCACGCCCTGCTCTGGGGCGTGCCGCCCCTGCTCTTCTTCGCCGCCTTCCGCCGCTACCTGCAGGCGATGGACATCGTCAAGCCCATCACCTTCGCCGTGATCAGCGCCAACCTCCTCAACTTCGCCGGCAACTGGCTCCTCATGTACGGCCATTGGGGCGCGCCCCGTCTGGGTCTTGAAGGCTCGGGGATCTCCACCTCCATCTCCCGCTTCTACATGGCGCTGGTGCTCCTGATCGCCGTCCTCCGCCAGGTGGGGCAGGCTTCAGCCTGCCAACGCCAGGTGGGGCAGGCTTCAGCCTGGGGTCCCCTCCGGGGACACCCGCTTGCGGGCGCATCTTTTCTTAATTACCGTCCGCACTGGCCCATCATCCACCGGCTGATCGCCCTGGGATTCCCTTCCGCCATGCAGATTCTCGTGGAAGGCGCCGTCTTCGGTGTCGTGACCGTCATGGCCGCCCGCTTCGACGAAGTCTCGCTGGCCGCGCACAGTATCGCCGTCAACGTCATCTCCACCACCTTCATGGTCCCGCTCGGCATCAGTTCCGCCGCCGCCGTCCGGGTCGGGCAGGCCGTGGGCCGGAAAGACCCGCAAGGTACCGCCGTCTCAGGTTGGACCGCGCTGCTGCTCGGCGCCGGATTCATGGGCGCCGCCGGAGTGGCGCTCGCCATCGTCCCCCGCTGGATTGCGCGCCTCTACACCCCCGAAGCTGCCGTCATTGCCGCCAGCGCGGCACTGCTGCGCATCGCCGCTCTCTTCGAGATCTTCGACGGCCTCCAGGTAGTCGCCACCGGCGCCCTGCGCGGACTGGGCGACACGCGCACCCCCGCCCTGGCCCACCTCGCCGGCTACTGGATGGTCGGCATGCCGGTCGCCTGGCTGCTCTGCTTCACCTGTGGCTGGGGCGTCACCGGTATCTGGGTCGGCCTGACCAGCGCCCTGATCCTGATCGGCCTCATCCTCCTCGCCGCCTGGCACCGCGAAATCGCCACCCGCACGCGCAGGGATTGAGGGCCGATTCCGAGCTGCGCACGTTAACCAGCGCCCACCCGGCGCTTCGAAATCCTTGTTAGCCTGAGAGCAGGAGTCCCAGATGACGATTGACATCTCACCGGAGATCGAGGGTCGGCTTAAAGCCAAAGCGTTCACCGAAGGCGTCTCGGTTGGGGAATACGTAGCACGACTAGTGTTCGAGGAGGACGCTCGCCGCATCCGGCTCAGTGAGTTTGCCCAGGCAATCGATGAACGCCTGAGGTCGCTGAACGGCGGGGAGAGCGTGGACGGCGAGGAAGTTATGGCTCGACTCATCGGCGAGCTCGATGAACGTCAGCGCGGACCCAGCGCACAGTGAGCCGATTTCTCTTTGGCCGCTATGTGGAAGGCGACCTCCGGGAGATCCGCGATTACATCGCCAAGGAGAGTCCCGCATCCGCCCGGCGCTTGATGGTGCGCTTTGTCGGAGCCTTTCGCCTGCTGGCAAACCACCCGGAATTGGGGCATGCACGCGAAGATTTGCCGGTATCGCCGCTCCGATTCTGGCCCGTTGGGCCTTATCTTGTCGTCTACCTCGCGAAGAAACCGGTCGAGATCGTAGCGATTGTGCACGGCGCCCGGGATGTGCCAAGTCTAGTCAATCGTCGCCTGTAGTCCTCTGCTTCACCTACGGCTGGGGCGTCACCGGTATCCGGGTCGGCCTGACCAGCGCCCTGATCCTGATCGGCCTCATCCTCCTCGCCCCCTGGCACCGCGAAATCGCGTCGCGTGCGGGTGGAGTCTGAGCACCGGATCGGAACTGCGCACGTTGGCCGGCGAGTCGCCGCCCTGGTTCCGTGACCGCGAGATTCGGTTCCAACGCGCAACCCATCGCTAACGCTCCGGGCTCCGATCGGAGCCCCGACGGGGTGCCCTCTGGGCCGGGCATTGGCGTTAAAATAAGTGCCCGGTTTGGGACTTGGCTAGCCTGAATTGCCTTCGCTACGGGGTGGCTCTCGTCGGGAATCGGTAGATCCCTCGCGACAAGGCAGAAGCTACTTCCTACAACGCCGTTTGGGGCCAGTGTACGACTCGGCGTTTACAACCCGTCAACGTGGATCACACTATGTAGCCGAACCCGTAGCCGGCCCCCTTGATGCGGCCCCCGCTCAAGGCCGCGGCGATATGCCTTTATCAGCCATGAGCTTAGAGTATCGACCGTCGTACACTTCCTTGGCCTCAAACAGCGGTATCATCGCTTGCCACACGGCGCAAATCCGCTCATTGATGTGGGCACCATCAAAACGACAGTACGCCTGCACTTCAGTTAGTAGACAAAGAAGAACCGTAGCCGCCCGACCGAGGTGGGTTGAAAGGAATAGATCATAACTTGCATCGACCTTGGGTCTGTCATCATGGGGGAGAAAATCTTGTACATAATACGACCCGACCGGCACGTTCCCAAGCGTCCCAATGAAAGCCTCGTACGCACCGTGTGACAATGCCGAGTACTGCCTCCACTCTAGGTGGGTAAACGTCTTCAAGAACTGCTGATTGTCGGACGGCGTAACGCCAGACTTCAGTCTTAAATATGTGCCCAATGTCGGCCACATAGGCTGTTTCATCACGTCATCCAGCGTAAAGCCACTCATCCGTATTAACAACTCGACCGGGCCGCGACGCGAGTTGACCCACTCGTCCCACTCGGGTTGCCCCGCGTACGCCTGCCGATCCGCCTCAAGATCATCCAGCGTCCGCTTGATCCCGCTCTTGCGGTATGCAGCCCCTTTTCCAACTGGATCTTCGAGAATCGCAGTCACATTGTACAAGCAGTCGATGAGAGACCTCACCATAGACATGGCCGTCACGCCATAGTGCATGCGCCAGCCCAGATCATTTGTGCGGCGCTCATCTGCGTTGAGATAAAAGAGCAAATTGTAGATGCTCCGAGAATATCTGAGCATCATCGAAATATCGTCCGACACATACTGAGGCCATCCGACGCACGACACACCCTCTCGGAATACCTTCTCAAAAATCGTCTCAGCAAGCCAAGCCAGGGGCTCCTGAAAGCTCTTGGCTTCTACCCTGGCTGGCGGCTTAGAATCCGACATTTGCTTTCCTTCCTCCAACGTGACCAATTATGCCACCGAATCTTCTTGACTGATCACATCAGCCACTCGGTCGTTATAACGCGCGATGCTGTCCTGCGCATGCGGGCCGCAGGTTACGCGTTGTCATTTCGCGGAACGGCGACAAGAGGTCCAAGTGACATCAGTCGGAAGTGGCCGACGGTTACAAACGTCAAATGGTGATCTTGCCGCAGTCTCGCCAGCCTTGGCCCGCAGTGAATCTCCACACCGCAAACACGTCCTTAGTACGGTCAGGAGCAGCAGCCCAGATATCCGTGATTTCGGTCGGTAGTGCGGGCGGATCGCTTGGGATATGGCTCCCAAGCAGCGTGACCCATGCGGGGTAGTTCCGCCAATGAAGATAGAGAAAAAGGTGCCGCTCCGGTGCATCAACAGCCGCGAGTTTCCGCCTATTGTCTAGCTTGGAGGCCTCGTTCTCGACAGCCCGCAGAACGTGACGCACATCAATACGGCTCATGACGGGATGAATTGGTTGATCGATATAGATGCGTCCCGGAGGATTCCAGGCTGTAGCGTATCCGTAGTAGACTTTCAGGTCGTCGAAGATTTTCCTGACACCCGGAGAAGTACTAGCGTGTATGGGAGCACAGAACCTGCCAAGTCCTTCCCTTTCAATCGTCGCAAGGTAGTGGTCTACCTTTTCTCGTACCGTGTTCATGCGGGCAGATGGCAGCGGTAGAACTGACCAATCACGACTGCATTCACTAGCCTTCACAAAGCGTCGACCCTTCAGGGCCCCAACTGCGGATTCGATTTGGAAATCGACCGATTCCGTCACTTCTACTGGTACCGTCACTCCGTCCGGGTAACAGAGATCGTAGTCATACTCTCCGTTAGCTTGCCGATTTCGGTAGGTCAGCGTCGAACCGCGCAGGACCGATTCTAGAATGGATTTGGCAATCCGCTCCGATTCCTTTTGTTTCGGCATTTCACACCACGTTTGCGGCCTGTTGTTTCATTGTCCCAGTCAGAGAGTTTGAGGTGCAACCGCGGTCACAAGGACGAGAAACGCCCTGGTCGTCGATGTGCCATCTCGCTGCCTCCGAGCGTATCGTTGGCAAACGGGAAATCGAGCTTGGGATATCGCGAACTGCTCAAGGCTCGTCGCTCTCGCCCTTGACGAAGAAGGGCTC
>Ga0182030_10005809_pt1 | contig 26113 bp, 19 predicted proteins | sample 812S3MmetaG_FD_121299 | JGI IMG/M metagenome (GOLD analysis project Ga0182030, IMG submission 121299) | Permafrost microbial communities from Stordalen Mire, Sweden - 812S3M metaG (Illumina Assembly) | ecosystem: Environmental > Terrestrial > Soil > Wetlands > Permafrost | place: Sweden...
CGGATTTCTCACCACGACTCTGGAAGGGCGGGGCTTTAGCCCCGCCGTTGCAAGGCCGTCCTGATTATTTCCAAGTCCCGCACCCCGCGCAGCTTGCAGCCGCAAGCTGCGCGGGGTGCGGGACGAATAGAGGTCGGGAGCCGTGATTTCGGCGGGGCTGAAGCCCCGCCCTTCCAGCATCGTCCAAACCTGGTGAGAAGTCCGGGCTAGAGGGGCAGCAGGAGTCGAATACATACCCCTGTGCTTGATTAGCCTGTATTCTCTGTGTCTGATGCGTCGGCTTTCACGCGGGAATTGTTGCGGAAGCCGTGAGGCGAGTTAAGGTTCAGGTCGGCGGGAAATCTTTGTCTGACTGATATCTTGGGAGGAAGCAGATGAAATTACAAGGCAAAGTCGCCGTGGTAACCGGCGCCGGAAGTGGTATCGGCCGGGCAAGTGCGATCATGTTTGCAAAGGAGGGGGCGGAGGTCATCGTGGCCGATATCCGCACGGATCCCGGTGAGGAAACGGTACGCTTGATTAACGGTGCGGGGGGGCAAGCCCATTTTGTCTTAACCGACGTAGCCAAAGAGCAACAAGTAAAGAGCCTGGTGGATGAAACGATATCACGGTGGGGCCGGATCAACATCTTGTTCAACAATGCCGGGTTTAGTATGGTAAAACTCCTGGATGAGACCTCCGAAGCCGAGTGGGATCACCTTTTTGGCGTGAACCTCAAATCCATGTTCTTTGGAGTGAAGCACGTTGTCCCGCACATGCGTAGGCAGGGCGGCGGAGTCATTTTGAATATGGGCTCCATAAGCGGCCTCGTCGGCCAATTGCGAACTCCGGCATATGTAGCATCGAAAGGCGCCGTGGTGTTGCTCACAAAGTCTCTTGCCGTGGACTACTGTTGCGACCATATTCGTGTGAACTGCCTCTGCCCCGGAATCACCGATACGCCGGCTCTTCGCGCGCACATTGAGGCCGGAGGCGACCCGGCGGTTCTTTTCCGCGAACGCCTGGCCCGCGTGCCCCTGGGTCGTTTTTTGACTCCCGAAGACGTCGCCAGGGCCGCATTGTATCTTGTATCGGATGACAGCGAAGGAGTCACCGGCATCGCTCATCTCGTCGATGGCGGGTTACTGGCAGTGGCCGAATACAGTTCAGCTTGGATCCAGAAGCAGCCGGAATGAAGGCTCCCCTCGCTCGGAGCGCGTTCTAAAGGTCAGCAACACAAGGCGCGTACAAATCTCGTTCTCCTTGACGCCGATGTCCGCAAGGCCTTTCGCAGTAGGGGACGGTTTGCCGTCCCCTCTGGTTGAATTGCAGCCGTACCCAAATGGGTGGGACAAGCTTTACCTCTACGGCATGATCGGGTTTTCAGAGTCTTCCAGCCAACTTTGAGGATTATGGACGATATAATTCTGCCGCCTGCTGCGCCCGAATGGACAGAGGCAGCCCCCAGTTACCCGGGGTCAGTGATTTCCCCAAGGGACTTATGGGAGCTGACAGCTTATGCCAGTTGGCTTGTAGAATTGCGCGCTGCCGGGGTGCATATGCTTCCACCCCCCCACCCCAAAGCGCGTATACTCTTTCCGGAAATTCCCGGGCCCCATTGAACGAGGTCCCATTCTGTTCCCATTTTGGGAGGCATCATGAGACGCCGTGACTTCATCAGGAGTTCGGCTTTGGTAGGAGGTTCATTGCTATCCCCGGCAGGGGCCCGAGCGCTGGCCGGGGAATCGAATTCAGGCCTCTGCAAGCTCCAATTCCGCCCATGCCGCTTCCCCACACCACCGTGCGATGAATGGAGCCATTGCCCCGTCGCTCCACTCTACGTCACCACCATGAGCCTGGCGGGAATTAACCCGTTGGTTCCCGGCTTCAAACGCTGTGAGATTCGCCCGCAAATGGCGGATCTCGATTTGCTCGAGCTGACGGTGCATTCCGTCCAGGGCCCCATCGAATTCATCGGCCGGGGGAAAACCGGAAGTCGCGAGGTGACGGTGAAATTGCCTTCCGGTTGTGAGGGTGAATTGGTGGTGGATCAGAGAGAGACCCTGACCCTTATCCCCATCGCAGTATCCGCCGCGCCCAATGGCCTCGCGCGCTACCACCTGGCCGCGGGTGAAACCGCTTCTGTGCATCTCAAGTTTACCTGAACCTGGCTCTTCGCCGGCAACTCGCCATGCTTAAACGCCGGCATCCCAAACCCCAGCGAGTCCGCGACGTCCAAAGCGATGCGCGTGTACCCGCCCGCCTGCCGCCCGTTGGCCCACGCGTCGGAACCTTGTCCGCGCACCTTGAACCGTATGCGGGGGTGCGCGTCGGAAACGATTGTGCCGCCGGCGTCTGCCACATCCGCCTCGATGAAACTCACCCCCTCGCGGTCGATATCGGGTGTCTCTTTCTCTGCTTTCACTGCAACGCGCACCGGCTTCCGCAAAGATGTGCGAAGGGAAAATGGGGTAGGGTAAATCCCCATCGCTCAATACGTTTAAGATTCTTGACCAAACGGGGCGGCTGCGAGGGGCTGAACGCGGACTTCCACTTGCACAGACTGGCCGCCCCCGCCCAGGGTGAGGCCTTTCATCGGAGTCACATCACCGTAGTCGCGCCCCCACGCCAGGGTAATATGGGCCTCAGAAGCCATCATATTGTTGGTCGGATCAAAACTCAGCCAGCCGTTTTCCGGATCGAACACCGACACCCAGGCATGTGACGCCGCCGCTCCTTGAAACCGGGAACCGCTGCGGATATAGCCGCTCACGTATCGCGCTGACAACCGCAGGGAACGGAGGGCGCCGATCATGAGGTGGGCAAAATCCTGGCACACGCCCTGGCGGTTACGAAGAACTTCCACGAGAGGCGTATCAATCGATGTGGATCGGGGCCGGTACTTGAATTCGTCGTGGATGCGGCCGGTCAGTTCCTTCATCGCGCTCAGCAGCGGGCGTCCGGGCGTGAAGGTTGGGCGAGCATAATCCTGCAAGTCCGCGAGGGCGGAAATGTATGGGGAATCGAAAATGAATTCGGAGGCTGCTATAGAATCCTGGTCCGGCGGGTGGGCCAGCAAGTCGCGAACCTTTTCCCATGCCGGGGAGGAAAGGATCTCCGCGCCCGCCGGCTGCACATCCACAACGCTGGCGGCGACGGCCTCAAAGCGATCGTGCCTTTCATAAACCGCAAAGGTGGAAACCTCGTTGCCAAAGTAATCGATGTGATTTTGCAGGAAGGCTGGAAAGGGATGGAGTTGCAGCGAGTGCTCACGGACTTGCTGGCCGGGCAGCCCCCGCGGCGTCAAGCGCGCTTCATTGAAGCACTGCTTCACCGGTGACGGGTAAACGTAGCGGGTGGAATGAGTAATCCGGTAAAGCATGCTTCCTCACCAGGACGACGTCAGGCGCGAGGCCTTGGCCGGGCTCATGTATTGCGCCGTTAGGGCTTCGGAGAAATCGCTCAAGTTGGCTTTGAGCTGCTGGAGCAGCGATTCCAGCGCCGTAAATCGTCCCTCACTGTCGCGCTGGGCAAGCTCTTCCGTGAGCGCCACACAGACTTCACCCAGGGTTTTGGAAGCCAACCCTTCCAACCGGCGGTGCTCAGCGTCGTCATGCTCCCCGAGGGAAGCGACCTGATGAACAAGGGCGTCCAATTGGAATGCTACGGAGCGAGGGTTTGATTCATCGGCCAACAGGAGCTGCAACACCAGATCAGTTCTGAGGACGCTCAGATATCGCGTGCGGTAGGTAATGGAACTGTCGGCGACCTGGAGCAAAATGTGAAGGAAGGGTGCGGTATCGGGTGGAACTTCCGCTATCCCCGCGCGCAACAGTTCCGCCATTTGCAATGCCCTCTCCAGGCGGCGACCGAGTTCCAGGAAAAGCCACCCTGCGCCACGGGTGGTGTTTTCCAGCAGCAAGCCGGAGAAGGCTGAGAGCGTCATGACGGCGTGATCGAGCACTCCAATGTGGGCAATAAAGCGGTGCTCCGGATTCACGGGCACGGCACGGGAGAATTCCCCTTCCAGATGCTGGAGTACATGCCAGGTATCGCTTGACAGCCGTTCCTTCAGTTGCCAGGCCACGCGGCGCATCTCTTTGAGGTTCCATCCCAGGCTGGAGATTCTCGAGGGGTCATAAACCATGTCGGTGAGTAAACGCTGCACCCTCCACCGTCGCTCGCCGAGGGAGGCCGTGGCATCCTCCGGCCGTAGAAAGCGGAGCCCCACCAGGAGATAAACCGCCGCGTCCAGGGTGACCGCGCGCCCGAAATCGCCCTCCGCGGAAAGCGCGGGCAACACGGCACGGAGGAGACGAACATTGGCCTCGACGCGTTCGGTGTAACGGCCAAGCCAATAGAGATTGTCGGCAATGCGGCTGGGCAGGGCGCCGCTGCCGGAATGTACCTCGATCGAAACCGGAGTGAAGCTGGGGCCCGGCACGGACTCCTCCGCCCCTCCCAGCACCCAGATATCTTTGCTCGTCCCTCCCAATGGCACGGGAAGCCGATGGGAAGAAGTTTCAGTGGTAACCCGCGCGAGGCCACCGGGCATGACGGTGTAGGAATGACCGTCCCAAGCGGCGAAAACTCTCAAGATCACATGTCGAGGAGACAATCCCGTATCGGTGCGCGCCGGGGCCGTGGAGAGGGCAATTCCCTCTTGCGCCACATACCGCTCCGGGTGCGCTTTGATTCTGGCGATCAGCATTTCGCGTCCGGCGGCGCCCATCGAGGCCGGATATTCTAACTGGTCACCGAAACTTGGAGACGACGGTTTGATCACCAGCGCATCGAGATGCTCCAGCACGTATCGGCAGGGTTCTTCCTGGCCGCACCACCAGGTGGCCACCGAAGGCATGCGCAAGTCTTCATCCAGGATCTGGCGGCAAATGCCGGGCAGGAACGCCAAGTGTCCCGCCGCCTCCACCAACCCGCTGCCGAGGGCGTTATCGATCACCACGGCGCCGCTACGGGCGGTCTGGACGAGGCCGGGCACGCCCAGCAAGGAATCTCCGCGCAGTTCGAGGGGATCGCAGTAATTGTCGTCGAAGCGGCGCATGATCAAGTCCACAGGCTCCAGGCCTGCCAGGGTTTTCAAGTAGACGCGGCCGTCACGCACCGTCAGGTCATCCCCTTCCACCAGGGGGAAGCCCCAATAGCCCGCCAAAAAGGAGTGTTCAAAATAGGTATCGTTGTGCGGCCCCGGCGTGAGCACCACCACGCGGGGACTCTTACTTTGCTTCGCCGCCAGGGCGAGAAGCGCATCGCGGCGGAGGTCAAAGAAGCGCGCCAGTTGGCGAACGCGGTATTGGCTGAAGACGCTGGGCAAGGTGCGCGCACTCACCAGCCGGTTTTCCAGCGTGTAGCCCATTCCGGCGGGCGCCTGCGTGCGGTCGGCAATCACCCACCAGCGGCCGTCGGGGGAGCGGCCCAAATCCGCCGCGTAAGTGTGCAAGTACACGCCGTCGGGAGGGGTAAAGCAGAAGCAGGGCCGCAGGAACTGCGGATTACCGAAGACCAGCGCCGGGGGAAGGTGCTGCTCGTACATCAACCGCTGCTTGCCGTAAAGATCAGCCAGCATCGCGTTGAGCAATGCCGCGCGCTGGGCGACGGCCTTTTCAATTTGCGTCCATTCGTCTTCCGCCATCACCAGCGGGATGGGATCCAGTGGCAAGGGACGCTCATGGCCCTGCGAGTCGCCTGCGACGTTATTGGAGATGCTGGCTTCCCGGATCAGTTGCACACCCGACTGCCAGTAACGATCAAACTGCCGGAACCCCATCCGCCGGATAGCGACGGTAAGCTGGCGCCAGTGCCGGCGAGGGAAGCCGGAAGGGAGCACGGCCTCATCCCAGTAGCCTTCGACGGGAGCGTACCGCCACTCCTCCGTCGGCGATTGAGTTGTTGCCAATGATGGGTTGTTCATTAAACTGCCTTGAGCGAGACCTTTTCATTAGCGGGCACAGCCCGCCTAGGAGTTGTTGCGCTGTGCTTTGTAGCGCTGACCTTCAGGTCAGCACGTCGGCCGCTCGCGAAAAATGCCGACCTGAAGGTCGGCGCTACAACAGGCATCTGAAACTTTGGTGAGAGCCTCGCGATTTCAGACCACCACCGGTTAGTGTAGCAGATTGGTTACCGCCATATTCCGGCGCAAATCCAGCGTGGCCGGAAACTCCGGATTCTCCTCGAGGGCGGGTACCGCCTGGAGATCCGGCGTGTGGCCGAAGGGGTAAAAACGCGCCCTCCTGCGCGCCTCGGCCTCGTTGGAATTTACGGGAAAAGTCTCGTAATTGCGCCCACCTGGATGCGCCACATAGTAGGTGCATCCTCCCAACGACCGTTTCGCGGCGATATCGATTAACTCGACGATCAAAGGGGTGTGCACGGGGATGGTGGGATGCAAGCAATGCGGCGGCTGCCAGGCGCGAAAGCGCACGCCGCAGACCAGGTCGCCGTGCGTGCCCGTGGACTGGAGGGGCAATCGCCGGCCGTTGCAAGCGACGGCATACCGTTCGCTTAGCAGGCCCTGGGCACGCACCTGGATGCGCTCCAAAGAGGAATCGACGAACCGAGTTGTGCCGCCCGCCCCGGGTTCTTCTCCCAAGACGTACCAGGGCTCAATGGCCTGGCGGAGCTCGATATCGACCCCCTCGTAATCCACCTGGCCAAAAGCCGGAAAACGAAACTCCCAATGCGGAGCGAACCACGCTGCGTCCAGGGGGTAGCCGGAGCGGCGCAAGTCGTCCAGAACATAGCCAAAATCCTGCTGCACGAAGTAAGGGAGAAGAAAGCGATCATGCAGGCGCGTCCCCCAGCGGATCGGCTTCTCCTCGAAAGGTTGGCGCCAGAACCACGCCACCAGCGCACGCACCAACAATTGTTGCGCCAAGCTCATCCGCGCGTGCGGCGGCATTTCAAAGGAACGGAGTTCCAGCAAACCCAGCCGGCCCGTGGCGCTGTCGGGAGAATAAAGCTTATCGATGCAGAACTCTGAGCGGTGAGTGTTGCCGGTCACGTCCACCAGAAGGTTGCGAAAGATCCGGTCCACCATCCATGGCGGGCACGCGCCCGCGTCGCTGCCGCGCAGAAGGCTGAAGGCGATCTCCAGTTCGTATACAGAGTCGGCGCGGGTTTCATCCACACGTGGAGCCTGGCTGGTGGGGCCAATGAAGACGCTGGAAAAAAGGTACGAGAGGGAGGGATGATTGAGCCAATATCCCACGAAACTCTTCAGGAGGTCAGGACGCCGCAGAAAGGGGCTGTCCGCAGGCGCGGGCCCACCCAATACCAGGTGGTTCCCCCCACCGGTGCCGGTATGACGGCCATCCAGCATAAATTTTTCCGTCCCCAGACGGCTCAACCGCGCCTGTTCGTAAAGGGTGTTGGTGTTTTCGACCAACTCGCTCCAACTGGCCGCGGGATGAATGTTGACCTCGAGGACGCCGGGGTCAGGAGTGAGTTTGATGTGTCGCAGGCGAGGGTCGTGAGGGGGAGAATAGCCTTCAATCAAAACCGGCATCTGGAGTTTCGCGGCGGTATCCTCAATGGCGGCGAGCATGTCGATATAGTCTTCGGTGGATTCCACAGGCTGAATGAAAACCCATAGCTTGCCCTCGCGCGGTTCTACCGTCAAAGCCGTCCGCACCACGGGATCCGGTTGAACGGCGGGATCGGGATCCGGTTGCACGGGTGGAGAGGGTGCGGGCAGCGCCGGCGCTTGCCCTTGCTTCCGCTCCCAAAGCTCCCCCGGTGGCCGAGCCGCCTGCACCCGGCGGACGGGGATGGGCAGAGGCGCGGTGGGCGCCGTAGGATCAACTTCCGAAACCTTTTGCTTCTGCTCGGCAGGCTCCCATACCAATGTTTCAAGGGGAAGTCGAAGGCCCACCGGCGAATCACCGGGGATTAAATAAAGGTGCGGGGATCGCAGGGTCCAAAAGCAACTCTGCCACTCGGGACCGCTTCCCCCCTCCGCCCGCTTGAGGGGCAGCACATAACCCGCGGGCTGGCCAAGGCCGCGCTCAAACACATGACGGAGCCTCTCGCGCTCCTGGGGATCGTCAAGTTTGTTATCCAGCAGGTCCACATTCGGCGGAAGCTTGCGCTCTTTCAAGAGATATGCAAGCGGATCCTCATAAGCGTTAATGACAAAGTGGGGCCCGATTTCCAGCCTTTGGGCCAAAGCCTCCGCAAACTGGCGAGCCGCATTGACGCCGAAGCCGTAATCGCGGTCGGTCTCAGCAAGCCAGCGCGGGTCGTTCCAAAGGGGGATGCCGTCCGTTCGCCAAAAGCAGGCAAAAGTCCATCGGGGCAGCGGCTCGCCGGGATACCACTTCCCCTGCCCATAGTGGAGAAGTCCTCCCTTGCCAAACTCCTGGCGCAAGCGCAGGAGAAGCTCATGGGCGCGCCGCTGTTTGGCGGGCCCCAGTGCAGCCGTGTTCCACTCCTCCCCATCCATGTCGTCGATGGAAACGAAAGTGGGCTCTCCACCCATAGTCAGGCGGACGTCATGCGCGGCCAGTTCCTGGTCAATGCGCTCTCCGAGTTGGTAAAGCTGCTGCCACTGTTCCTCCGAATAGGGCTTGGTGACTCGGGCGGACTCGAAGATGCGCGTCACTCGCATTTCGTGGTGAAACTCTACCTGGGCGGGGCTGACCAACCCGGAAACCGGTGAAGCGGACCGCGGTTCGGGAGTGGCTGCAAGAGGGATATGGCCTTCTCCTGCAAACAAGCCGGAAGTGGGGTCAAGCCCGACCCATCCCGCGCCGGGCAGGTAAACTTCCGCCCACGCGTGCAGGTCAGTAAAATCCTCCGCCGGACCCACCGGACCCTCCAGAGGTTTCACGTCGGGCTTAAGCTGAATCAGGTAGCCGGAAACAAACCGCGCCGCCAGGCCCAAGTGGCGAAGTGCCTCAACCAGCAGCCAGCCCGTATCGCGGCAGGAGCCGCAGGCGAGTTCGAGGGTCTCTTCCGGAGATTGCACGCCCGGCTCCGTCCGAATCAGATAGCGGATTTCCCGCTGCAATCGTTGATTGAGATTGACGAGGAAGTCCGCCGTCGGGGTGGGGCGCCGGTCAACGGAGGCCAGAAGCGCTTCGAGGCGCGGCCCTGCGGGCGATGCCTTCAGGAACGGGTCCAACTCGCGCTGCTCCCAGGTCTCGTAACCAAACGGGATCTTTTCTGCGTAAGGTTCGAGAAAAAAATCGAAGGGATTGATAACCGTCATTTCAGCCACTAAATCCACTTCCAGCGAAAAGCGGCGAGTCTGGGCGGGAAAGACCAGGCGCGCCAGGAAATTCCCCTGCGGGTCCTGCTGCCAGTTAATGAAATGGTCTTTAGGCTCGATGCGCAGTGAAAAGCTGGTGACCGGAGTGCGCGTGTGCGGCGCAGGGCGAAGGCGGACAATTTGGGGAGAAAGGGTTACCAGGCGGTCATATTCATAGGTGGTTTTGTGGTAGAGCCCTACCCGGATTCCCATTAGGCATTGCCTCCAGCCGCCGCGGCCTGGGTTACGGGCTCCCCGGCAAAGAAGTCGCGGACCAGGTTGTCGTCAATGGCGTTCATCCGCACCTGCAAAGCATCCAGGTACTCGTGAAGACCCTGGCTGATAATGTTTTCCACCGAGGTGTAGTCGAGTTCAGCGCGCAGGGGAGCCAGGGACCGCTCCGAGGGATAGTGACACGAGCCCATCGGCGTGCCGGTAATCGCGTGCAGAGATTCATCGGCCATGCGAAGGCAGTGGCGGATGGCTCGGGGAAACTCCCGGTCAAGCACCAGGAAATGCACGATGTTGAGGGGAGTGATTCGTCCATGCTTCTTTCGGTACATCTCAAATCCGCTGACCGATTTCAAAACCGCGGACCAGTGGATGTCATCATAGGGGGTGCCGATGGCGTTCGCCGAGGGCAACAGCATAAAGTACTTTACATCCAGGATGCGCGACGTTTTGTCGGCGCGCTCCAACTGCCGGCCCAAACGGAGAAAATGCCAAGCTTCATTGTAACTCATGGTGGAGTCGGTAATTCCTGCGAACATATGGCAGCCCAGGCGGATGCCGCGCAGGACCTCGGCCAACCGCTCTGGGTCGGCAACCGCCCTCTGGGGTTGAATCTTCAGGTACATGCTATTGACCTGCTCCCACATCTCCGAGGAAATGATTTCGCGTACGGAACGGGCGTTCTCCCGCGCGGCGCGGAGGCAAGAGCAGATGGAATTAAGATTGTTGGTGTCCCACACGAGGAACTTGATAACGGCGGCCTTCTTAGCCTTGCCGAGCCGCTCGCGGAAGACCTCGGCGTCGCCGCTGGTGTCAATAAGGGGTTGCCACTGGTGGGCGGGTTCGAGCGGCAAATCAAGTTGCAGATGCTGGTTGACGTCAATGAAACGCGCCACATTTTCCGACCGTTCAATGTAACGCGCCATCCAATAAACGGCTTCCGCCGCTCGGCTTAGGAGCGGCGCGGGTTCACTGCTCATTCATGGCTCCGTTCTCCGTCGGCGCGAGAACCCAGGTATCCTTGCTTCCTCCGCCTTGGGACGAATTAACCACCAGTGAGCCTTGGCGCAGAGCTACCCGCGTCAGGCCGCCGGGCAGGACATAGATTTCCTTGCCGTAAAGAATGTAGGGTCGCAGATCTACGTGGCGGCCTTCCAAATGATCTTCCACCAACGTGGGAACGCGCGAGAGGGCAAGCGTGGGCTGCGCGATGTAGTTTCGTGGTTTCTCGGTAATCTTGGCGGCAAACTCCTCGCGTTGCTTGGCAGTGGAGTGGGGCCCGACGAGCATTCCGTATCCACCCGCCTCATTCGCTGTCTTCACCACAAGCTTGTCAAGATTTTGGAGCACATGCTGGCGGTCCTGGTCCTTCCAGCAGAGGAAAGTGGGGACATTGGGCAAAATCGGATCTGCGCCCTCGTAGTAACGGATCATTTCCGGCACATAGGAGTAGATGACTTTGTCGTCAGCAACGCCATTCCCGGGGGCGTTGGCCAGAGACACTCGCCCCGCCCGGTAGACATCCACCAACCCCGGAACTCCTAAAAGAGAATCCGAACGAAAAGCCTTTGGGTCCAAAAAGTCATCGTCAATGCGGCGATAGATGACGTCCACGCGGCGCAAACCCTTAGTGGTGCGCATGCAAACCCAACCGTCCTGCACCACCAGGTCGCGGCCCTCCACCAATTGAATCCCCATCCGTTGCGCCAGGAAACTGTGCTCAAAATAGGCAGAGTTATACATGCCCGGGGTGAGCAAGACCACCGTAGGTTTCTCAGAGGCGCGGGGCGGCGCAATGGATTCCAAGGTCTCCAGCAACTTGCTGGGGTAAATGTCTACCGGGCGGACGTGAAGGCCCACAAACACGCGGGGGAAGGTCCGCTTCATTAAATCGCGGTTCTCCAAAAGGTAGGAAACGCCCGAAGGCACGCGGAGATTATCTTCCAAGACATAGATTTGGCCATCGCCGTGGCGAACCAGGTCCGTACCGGTGATGTGACACCAGACCCGGCCCGGGGGATTGATTCCTTGGCATTGCGGGCGGTAAAACGCGGCGGAATGGATGATCTCCTCAGGGATAACTTTGTCCTTCAGGATTTTCTGCTCGTGGTAAATGTCGTCGATAAACTCGTTGAGTGCGTGGATGCGCTGCTTGAGGCCGCGCTCGATCCAATCCCACTCCTTGGCACAGACGATGCGAGGAATCAGGTCGAAGGGAAAAATCCGCTCCGTGCCCGCCGTATCTCCGTAAACATTAAAGGTAATGCCCATTTGGAGGAGGAGTGTTTCCGCGGCGCGCTGGCAGCGTAAAAGCTCACCCTCTTCCAGCGATTCGATGGTTGCGAGCAGGAGGCGGGCCTCCGGCCGTGCCTTGCCGTCGGAGTCGAACATTTCATCATAAAAACCATTTGTCTGATACGAGTTGAGCTGCATTCGCACCTTCCTGCCCCCAAAACTCGTCGCGACATCAATGTGTCGTGCTCATGTCACTGGAAGTTCCACCCGCCGCCGGCACATAACACTTTAGCGTGTAGTCCATCACCATCCGGTCGGCATTGAATCTCCATCCAAGGGTGCGGATGGTGCGCTTCATGCGCTTGATCCAGCCGTGCGGCAAACCGTCACGGTCACGCTGGTAGTAAAGAGGGATGACTTCTTCCCGCAGCACGCGATACAGATCCTCGCAATCCCGCGCGTCGTGCACGCTCATATTGGTATGAGTCCTGCCGGTGCCGATCGCGAATCCATTCAAGCCGTCGTAGGCCTCTGCCCACCAGCCATCCAAGACTGAGAGATTGAGGCCGCCGTTCAGAACCACTTTCTGGCCGCTTGTTCCCGACGCTTCCAGCGGCCGCCGGGGATTATTGAGCCACACGTCAACGCCCTGCACCAAGTGTCTTCCCACATTGATGTCGTAGTCTTCGACGAAGACGAATCGGTCGGCAAACTGGCGGTTGCGCATGAGCTGCGCTACTTGTTGGAGCACTCGCTTTCCGGGTTCGTCGCGCGGATGGGCTTTTCCGGCAAAAACAAACTGCACGGGGCGTTTGGGATCGTTGGCCAGAGAGGCCAACATCTCCATGTCCGTCATAATCAGGTTGGCGCGCTTATAGGTGGCAAAACGGCGGGCAAAACCGATGGTCAGGGCGTCCGGGCTCAGAATACGGCCCAGGCGTTGCCGGAGTTCCAACGCTTCGCCGCGGCGCTCAGCTTGCTCGATGACGCGGGCGCGGACAAATTCCAATAGGCGCTGCTTCAGGCTGAGATGCGTTTCCCACAATTCCCCATCATCCACGCTTTCGATCCCTTCCCAAATGCGCGGTTCGCTGCTGTGCTCGTGCCATCCCGTCCCCAGGTGACGGTCGTAAAGACGATACATTTGCGGCGCCAGCCAAGTGGGAACGTGCACTCCATTCGTGATGTGTCCAAGGGGAACCGTGTCTTCCGATTCGCCATGGTAAAGTCCCTTCCACATGGCGCGAGTCACCCGCCCGTGCAGCGCGGAGACGGCGTTGGCGCGGCGGGAAATCCTCAAGCCCAGCACGGTCATACAGAAATCTTCGTTCGCATCGGAGGGATTTTCGCGGCCAATCTGCATCAGGCGATCGAGCGAGAGCCCCAGACTATCTCGCAGCGGGCCGAGGTGCTCTTCCACCAGCCCGGAGTTGAAGCGATCGTGACCGGCCGGCACGGGAGTATGGGTGGTGAAAACCACCTCCCGGCAGACGAGCGGCACGGCTTGTTCAAAGCTCAAACCCTCATCCTCCATGCGGGCGCGGGTCGCCTCCAGCAGGGCGAAAGCGCTGTGCCCCTCATTCAGGTGAAGAACACTGGGGGTGATCCCCATGGCTTTCAAGGCCCGGATGCCCCCCACCCCCAGCAGTAACTCCTGGCGAATGCGCACGCGCCCGTCTCCACCATACAAGCGGGAGGTCAGCTCCCTGTCTTCCGGGGCATTTCCGGGCACATTGGAGTCAAGCAGGAGCAGGTCGCAGCGTCCGACTCTTAGCCGCCACACCTTGGCGCGCAACAAACCACTGCGGGTATCGATTTGCACCGTGACCGGTTCACCCGACTTGCCGATGGCCACTTCCATGGGCAACTGGCTGACATCCGTCTCAAAATATTCCTCGCGCTGCCAGCCGTCGTAGTCCAGGCGTTGGCGGAAGTAGCCCTGGCTGTAAAACAGCCCCACGCCCACCAGCGGGATGTCGAGGTCAGAAGCACTCTTGATGTGATCTCCGGCGAGGACTCCCAAGCCGCCAGAATAGATGGGGATCGATTCATGCAGGCCGAATTCCGCGGAAAAGTAGGCCACCGGGCGCGGCCTCAGTACCCCGGCGTTCTTGGCGCCCCAGGTCCGATCCTTGTGCAGGTATTCGCGCTGCCGGCGGTAGGCATAGTTGATCCGCCCGTGCAGCACCAGTTCCCGGGCGCGGCGCTCAATCCCCGCGAGAGGGAGCGTGGCAAGCACGGCAATGGGATTGTGGTTGAACTGCCGCCAGCGCACCGGATCGAGGTCCAGAAACAAACCCCCGGAGTCATGGTCCCAACTCCACCAGAGATTGCGCGCCAGCGACCATAGGCGCTCCTGGGAGGGGGCAACGAAGCGATCGAGGGTTCGGGCTTCATTGACCACCGGGGCCACCTGCGCCGCGGCCTCTGAGAGCATGCGAATCTCATCCTCAAGGTAGACGCGGGGCGTCTTCGTCTGAACCGTGAGAACGCCTTGCAACAAGCCTTGATCGATGAGGGGAACTCCAAGGAATGACCGGAAAGCGTCTTCACCGGCTTCGCTGAAGTATTTAAAGCGGGGATGGTTCTTCACCTCTTCCACCGCGACGGGGCGCAGTTGCTCTGCCACCAGGCCCACCAGCCCTTCGTGTGTGGCCATACGAAGGGTGCCGATGCACTTAGGGCGGAGACCCAGGGTTGCCGCCAGCACCAGGTTGACACGGTCCGGCTCCAACAAATACACGCAACAAACATCCGTGTGGAAACGCCGGGCGATCAAGGCGGCGACGTTATTGAGGGTCTCAGCAGGCTTGCCGGCGTCCTGCGCGAGATTAGAGATCTCCTCGATCGTCAGTACATGACTGGCGTCCAACGTGTCTTCAGTTTGGCCCATTCCTCTGAATCCCCCTGCCGCTAAAAATTCGCAGCGGCGATGACATCTGGTTTGGACTTTTCACCTCGGGCTTGGAAGGGCGGGGCGGTTTTCCGCAGTGGTCGTTTTTCCGGAGCCTGTGCAGCCGCGCCCTTCCGGCACCCCCACCAAAAGCATCCCCGCGCGGTGAGAAATCCACGCAATTCGCGGCAAAGCCCTACGGGCTCAGGCAGAAAAGCGCCCGATAACCCGAACCAAGGCCCCGCTGGCGAGGGTTGCACCTTAAGGACGAACAGTGCCGGCCCCCCAAGCCCCCGTATGCTTCTTTTGAACTCGAACCAAGAACCCGCTGGATGGTGAGACTTAAATGACATAGGAAAACATACACGGGAGGCGGTGCGATGTCAACCGGGAAACCAGGCTTGCGACCAATCTTGAAGCGGACGGCCCGCAGCCTTGATAAGGTGTGAAAAAAATCAAAGCCGCGGATAAATGCGGATCAGCACAGATAGGTTCTTTGTTTTGATTCGGGCGAATCGGTGCAAATCCGTGGCCTAGCGTTTTTTCTCGTCTCCTTAAGCAGTGGGGCGCTTTGTAGAGCCGGCTTTATCAGGCTGCGGAAAAACCCGCCGGCATTGTCATGATCAACGCCACCTATGTTCAGCACCACCCCGGCGCTCGGCGCGCCACCCCTCCTGAATCAGGAGGGGTGTTGTTTAATATGCTCCCCTCCTCAGATGAGGAGGGGTGGCGCGCTGAGCGCCGGGGTGGTTATCCGCGACGTGGCCATTTTCCGCAGCCTTGTTTATGCCGCCATTGAGCGAGGTGAACTCGCCGCTGCAATTCCAAGCGGGCAGGGCTTTCCTGAAACAGGGGCGAAGGCAGTGGGCGGAGGACAGAAAGCCCAACCGCGAACCCGGATAAGCGCACACATCTGCTTGGTGATGTCTGCGCGTACGGGAAATCGCGGGCGTGCGAAGAAACTGCCTGTTTCGCCAGTCCGCCAGTGAGCCAACTCCTAACTAATTTCAAAGGGTTTGGCTGCGGCGGCAGGGTTATTCGCATTGAAATTAGCGGTGCGGCGACCTTATTATGGCGTTATCGGGGAAAAAACGTGATGCGTGAGAGAGCGCCAGTTTTAGGCCGACATTCTATGGGATTCAATCTCGGCGGGCGATTATCAAGTCGCCGCGATGCCTTCTTCCGCGACCGGGGGCGGCCAAGTCCCTCATGTAAAAATTCTCGATTGGAGGATGACATGAACAAACTTGGATTGATCCTGGCGATGGTTTTATTGTTTTCCGTCTCGGCTCCTGCGCAACATCCGGAGGCCAAGGGGGAAGAACATGCCGGGGGGTATGTCCCTAAGCGCGGCCCGGCTCCTGTTCACAACCCGAAACCCGCAGGGCAAGAAAAGCCTAACTATCAAGACGCTCAAGGGCACCCCAACGCGCCGCACGTCCATCCCAACGGCCAATGGGTTGGACATGACACCGGCAAGGGTGACCCGAACTATCATCTCGATCACCCCTGGGAGCACGGACGCTTTTCGGGTGGCATCGGGAAAGGCCATGTTTGGCGCCTGGCGGGCGGTGGCCCCAGCCGCTTCTGGTTTGGTGGGTTCTACTTCAGCGTTGCCCCTTATGACGTTGGCTTCTGCGACGGCTGGGCATGGGACAGTGACCAGATCGTGATTTACGACGATCCTGACCACGTTGGTTGGTACCTGGCCTTTAACGTGAGACTGGGCACCTACGTCCACGTCATGTTCCAGGGGAATAATTAGCCGCAAGGCTGTCCACTTAAGCTGACCATTCCCAAGTAGCCCCCCTCACCCCCACGTTTTGCAGGTTGTGGGGGTGAGCGGGGGCTCTCGGAAACAACTGGATAACTAATTTCCTCCAAAGTCGCCCATCCCTGCGGAAATTTCACGGGCTTGCTACTATGACGCGTCAGGCAGTCCCGCAAGAGCGCCATACAATTCCGGCCGGCGGGAGGCGATGCGGTCGAATTCCCACTTGCCTGGCTCCCGGATTACGCGATTGCAGTCGGCGGTGGCGGGATCGATTTCGCCATAGAGAATCGTCTCTTCCGTCTCTCCTGCTTCTGCCACTTTAGTGCCGTTGCAATCCACAATCTGTGAATGGCCGGCAAAGCGGAAGCCGCGTTCCTCGCCCACGCGGTCGCACGCAATCACGTACATATGATTCTCGGAGGCACGCACTGGCGGTGTGTGCTGCCAGGAGTCGGAGCCGAGCGGCCAGTTGGTGGGGATAGCCAGGATTTGCGCTCCCTTCAGCTTCAGCACGCGGCCGGATTCGGGAAAACTACAGTCGTAGCAAATGCTGATGCCGATCTTCGCGTGCGGCGTGGCGAAAACGGGAAAGGGCGTATCACCCAGCTTGGTGTGCCAGTCAATGCCGAGGCAGGGAAGGTGCAGCTTGCGATACGTTCCCAGAATGCCTTGCGGTGTGACGACCGCGGCGGCGTTGAAAATATGGTCGCCGGCGCGTTCCAGCAATCCCACGATGACCGTGCAATCGAGGGCCCGTGCGGCGCCCAGGATCCTTTCCGTAGACGGGCCGGGGACCTCCTCAGCTACGGGCGCCGCTTCTTCACTACTGACAAAACAGTAGCCGCTCAGCGCGCATTCGGGGAAGACCGCCAGCTTCGCGCCCGCTCTTGCAGCCTGTTCGAGACGGCTGAGGACTTGCTCGAGATTGTTCTCCTTTTCGAGAATTTTGACGTCCATCTGAACCGCTGCGACCTTCATGTGCGCCTCCTGAGGGTTGGTGGATCACGACTATTCTAGCAGCATTCGCCCGCATTTCTCACCACACTTGGGTGGGGTTGCCGGAAGTACGGGGTTTTACAGGCTGCGGAAAATCGCCTAAATACTGTCATCCTGAGCGCAGCGAGGGACCCCGGTATTTGAAGTTTCAAGCAAATACAGAGGTCCTTCGTCGGCTTCGCCTCCTCAGGATGACAGTCTGAGGGATTCGTCCGCAGCCTGTAGGCCCCGTTCTTCCGGGAGCCATAAATAATTGTGAATACCCATGCAAATAGGCGGTAGAGGCATTAGCGATTCCAAGCAGGGTCCGCCGGGAAGCTGCGCGGACTCAACCACGCGGGGAACCCAGCGGACACCCCCGGAATTTTATCTTACTTGCATTGTTTAGGCTTGCGAAAGGGATAACATTCTGGTTAAGATGAGTCGCTACAATCCTTGGGGTAGTACAAATTTTCAATTTGGGAGGGAATATGAAAAGGACGATTATCACTTTGACCGTCGTGCTTGCAGCCTTGGTTTTGGCGATTCTGTTGGGAACTCCAAAGGCGCAAACCTTCAACTCGTCGGCAGCCATCGCTGCCCCAGCCCCTGTACCCATGGCCGTCCCGGTGCCGAACCATTGTCCGAACATCCATAGCGCCTTAGAGGGTCTCCGGTCATCTGAGCAGGAGTTGAGAGATGCCGGCCACGATTTTTGCGGCCATAAGCGGGAAGCAATGGAAGCGGTGCACCGTGCGATCGAACAGTTGAGGGCGGCAGAGGGTTGCGATAGGTGCAGGTAAGCAGGAAGTTTGTGAACAGCAAGTAAGTCACTTTAGATTCGTGTGCATAAGAGGGGCGCAGCGCTCAATCACGTTGAGCGTCGTGCCCCTTTGCTTTTGCTGCGACCACCCGGTTTGGCCCGATTCCTAGACCGGACTTCCCTTAAAATCGTGCTGGGTCAATTTGCTGTAGAGGAGGCTTTAGGCCGCATTTCTCACCACGACTCTGGAAGGGCGGGGTTTTAGAGCTTCCAGAAAAACTCGAAAGCGCTGTCATTCTGAGAAGCAGCGGCGACGAAGAATCTCGCATTGCCTTGAAAATACTCAGAGCGAGATCCTTCGCTGCGCTCAGGATGACAGCATTATAGGGTTTTTCCGCAGGCCCGTGAAGCCCCGCCCTTCCAGCATCGTCCAAACGTGGTGAGAAGTCCGGGTTAGGCCGCGATTTGGCGAGATCGACTCACCGTGACTGCATCAAAATAACCCCCTGCCTCATAATCTCCCCCCTTGACAAAAGGCGACGAAAAAGCGAAACTCTCTAAAAGCCAGATCACGGGGAGGTTCCGTATGGGTTGCACTTCACTGCGGGGACCGGTCGATAAAACGCCACTGGTGGGCATTGCGCGCCTGGCTGCCCAAAGCCCTTTGGTGCGTGAGCGTGCCGAAGTGGAATACTTCCGCCTGGCGGCGCGCTCCACGCTGAACCGCGAGTCCAGCGGGCGCATGCCCTTTGCCTGGACCATCAACCCTTATCGCGGTTGCGAATTCGGCTGCCATTACTGCTATGCCCGCTACACGCACGAGTTCATGGAGATGTGGGATAGCAGTGACTTTGAGCGGAAGATTTATGCCAAGACCGAGGCGCCGGAACTTCTGCGCGCCGAGCTTCGCCAGGGGCGCGACAAAGGGTTGCCCATCGCCCTGGGCACGGCGACGGATCCCTATCAGCCCGCCGAACGGCAATTTGCCATCACCCGCCGCATGTTGGAAGTCTTCGCGGAATTCCGGGGGCTGGACCTTTCCATCACCACCAAATCGGTTTTGATCCTACGCGATGTGGATCTGCTTCAATCCCTCGCCGCGCGGCATCGCTTCAGCGTGCACATGACCGTCACCACTTGCGACGAGCGCTTGGCGCGGCTGCTGGAGCCCAAAGCGCCTGCCCCCGCCCAGCGTTTGGAGGCCGTGCGGAAGCTGGCTCAGGCCGGAATCCGTGTGGGCGTGAACGCCATGCCCATTCTGCCGGGGCTGAATGACGCGCCGCGCATGTTGGAAGCGCTGGCAGCGCAGTCTGCGCAAGCCGGAGCCCGATTTCTGTATGCCAACATCCTGTTCCTAATGCCTTCCGCCATGAAGCAATTTATGCCATTTCTGGAAAGGGAATTTCCCCAACTGGTCAAACGCTACCGGAAGCTTTACGCCCGTTCGGCGTACTTGTGCGGCGAATATCCCGAAAAAATAGCCAAGGTGATGGCCGAGCTCCGCGTGCGCTACGGTCTTGATGGGAATCGCGGGGAAGTGCCCGCCGCGGCGCTCCACCCGCAAATGGCTCTGCCGTTCAGCGCGCCTCCGGGCGGGGAGGAAAAGCCCTTGGCGCTTACCGCATGTCACACAGGTCTTTGATTGCCGGGAGAGTCATCCTTGGAATTCACTGCCCTCTCTCCCATGGGGGCGAGGGAAGAAGAATTCTTGGAAGTTGGGGAAATCTACCGCCGCAAAAAAAATCCGCCGGCCTTGTCCCCTTTTGGGGGAGGGCCGGCGGCTCTGCGGAGGATTGAACGCTGACAAGTCAGCAAGGGACACACTTTAGCGACGGAATCCGAAACCTCGGCCATAGAATCCGCCACCGTAATAGAAGCCGATGCTAGGTCCCCAATAATAGGGGTAATAGGGACCATAATAGTACGGCGGTGGATAGGGCGCGCCCTGATATCCGGCCGGTGGCGGACCTTGCGGGGAACCCGGCGGGGGACCCTGCATGGCAGCGCGCTGTGAATTCGCGGTGCCGACAGGGACGAAAGCCTGGGGCGAATTTTCGGTCGAGATGGTGATGGGCTGGGCCAGCCGGAAGGTCAACTGCGATTCCGGATAGATGACGGTTGGATGCCCGCGCGTTACCAGTACCCCGACCGTCCCGGCGATTAAACCTGCTCCGGCGCCGATCGCCGCGCCCGGACCCCAAGCTGCGGCTCCGCCGATGGCCGCGCCCGTGGCGGTGGTCGCCACGATCGCACCCGCGTCACGCCCCTTTGAGGTGGGACCGGTGATGCTCGTCAATTCCGTCTGGATCGGAATCTGTTGGCCATCCGCCAGGGCCAGCGTGTTCAGCGTGATTTGCAAATGGGAAACGCCCTTCACGCGCCCGGCCTTCTGGGCATCAACCACGTGCCCGCCCAGGGTTTCCCCACGCCGCGAGACCACCAAGCCGTCGGCCACCAGCGGTCGCGAAAGGGTGGCGGAAAATCCATCGCCGGCTTTGCTTTTGTCAGAAGATAGGAACTGGTCAATCCGCACGGTTACAAACGCGCCCGCGGGAATCGTGAGCCGCGCCGGCACATTCGGGGGAGTTGGATCAGCCTGCGGTGCGGGTGCCTCCTGCGGAGCTGGTTGCTGGGGTGGGGTAGAGAATCGATGCCATCCCGGCGCCGCCGGCTGTGGGTTCTGCGGCGGGTCCGTGGCCGGATCCTGCGCCAACGCCACCATCGACACGGCGAATAAGCTCAACGTACTGTAAATCATCACTCTTCGAAACGACTTGATTTGTTTGGTCAACATATCTGCACCCCTTTGGTCAACGACACAACGGATATAGGCAAATGATTTGCCAAACCTCAACATGCGCGCAGCCTGTTGAAAATAAGAGGCTTTTAACGATGGGCAGCGCTGGTTCATGGCCTCCGGCTCTGGCCACTTACCACCACGCTGGTGGATTTCGGCCACCCTCGCCCATTTTCGGCACGGCAGTCTGCTGCCTCCAACTATGATTTCTTCTCAAAGTTTCTTGGCGAAAAATGCAGCCGTCAGACTAGGCGCTCAAAAGTGACGCGGGATCATTGCGGAACGGATTGACGACGGTGAGGCCATCGAGGTCCTGGCCAGCCTGAAGGTCTTCGGTCAGCAAGTACCGGCACGAAGCGGACTTTGCGGCGGCTACAATGAGCGCGTCCCAGAAGGAAAACTGATAGCGGTCCTGGATTTTCCAAGCATGTTCGAGTGTCAGGCCGTCCACGGTCAAAGGCCGCCAAGCCAGCAAGTCGCGTACTTCGGACCGTGCGCCCTGCCGGGCGTTTGGCCATTTACGAGTGACCTTAACGTAGAACTCCTGGAGTACTTGAAAGCTGATGCGGCCCTGACGCCTCTTCCATAGCTCCGCTCGCCACTCCCGCGCCACCTCTTGCTTCTTCAGGTCAGCATCGTCGAGCGCATAAATGAGAACATTCGTGTCAACGAAGACGGGGGCGGTCATGGACCTCCTCGCGGGACAAATATCGGCCGTTGGTCCTCAAAAAGGGCTTTCGCGCCAAGGCCCTACGCATCGCAGCCTCGTAGACGTCCTCTTCCAGCATGCGCTCTTTCAATATTCCCCCCAGGAGACGGGAGACACTTGTGTCTCGTCGCGCGGCTTCAATCCGTGCCCAACGCGCGATGCTCTCCTCCAGGGTGATGGTGATGTTTCGCCGGCGAGTTTTCATTACACGAATATAGTGTAACACGCATTACGTGTCAAACATCCCGGCGCCTTCGCGGGACCAGTGTCATATGGAGAGCCCCCCCGTGGCGCGGGGGGTTTCTTTTCCGGGCCTCGCTAGGGATGCGGTGAGGCCTCGCCGTGAGGTAAAATAAAAGGGCGGGGAATCGTTCTCCCCGCCCTTGGTCTTGCTGCCTATTGCTGGGTGCTTTCGGCTGAAAAGCCGCAGGGCCGAACCGCGGGCCCTGCGCTACCCAGCTTGGATCTTACTATTGACTGTCAGCGGTTAGCTGTCAGCTCTTCCTAGTACATCCCGCCGCCCATGCCGCCGCCGGGAGGTCCACCGTGGCCGCCGCCGCCCTTTTCTTCCTTGTCCGGGATTTCGCTGACCAACGCCTCGGTGGTGAGCATCAGTGAGGCAATGGAAGCAGCGTTTTGCAGCGCGGTGCGGGTGACCTTGGTCGGGTCGATGACGCCGGCTTCGACCAAGTCGCCGTAGGTTTCAGACTGGGCGTCGAAACCATAGTGCGCATTGTTGTTATTGCGGACCTTCTCGACCACCACGGCGCCTTCATGGCCGGCGTTGGCGGCGATCAGGCGCAGAGGCTCTTCGAGCGCCCGTTTGACGATGTCGATCCCGATCTGCTCATCGCCGGTGGCCTTGAGTTTGTCGAGTGCGGGGATGGAGCGCACCAGCGCCACACCACCACCTGGGACAATGCCTTCCTCAACGGCCGCCTTGGTGGCGTGCATGGCGTCCTCGACGCGAGCTTTCTTTTCCTTCATCTCGGTCTCGGTTGCCGCGCCCACCTTGATCTGGGCGACGCCCCCGACCAATTTCGCCAACCGCTCTTGCAGTTTCTCGCGGTCGTAGTCGGAAGTGGTATCTTCAACCTGGGTGCGGATCTGCTTAACCCGGCCCTCGATCTCGGCCGACTTGCCGCCGCCTTCGACGATCGTGGTGTTGTCTTTGTCCACCGTGATCTTCTTGGCGCGGCCCAGATCCTCCAGCTTCACGTTCTCCAGCTTGATGCCCAGGTCTTCCGTGATCGCCTTGCCGCCGGTCAGGATAGCGATATCCTCCAGCATGGCCTTGCGGCGATCGCCGAAGCCCGGAGCCTTCACCGCGCAGACCTGCAGGGTCCCGCGCAGCTTGTTCACCACCAGGGTCGCCAGGGCTTCGCCCTCGACTTCCTCAGCGATAATCAGCAGGGGTTTGCCACCCTTGGCAATCTGCTCGAGCAAGGGGAGCAGGTCCTTCATGGAACTGATCTTCTTCTCGTGAATCAGAACCAAGGCGTTCTCCAGCACGCTCTCCATCCGCTCGGGATCGGTGACGAAGTAAGGTGACAGATAGCCGCGGTCAAACTGCATGCCTTCGACCACTTCCAGCGCGGTCTCCATGGTCTTCGATTCTTCCACCGTGATGACGCCGTCCTTGCCGACTTTCTTCATGGCTTCGGCAATGATGGTGCCAATGGTCGAGTCATTGTTGGCGGAAACGGCGCCGACTTGCGCGATCATCGAGCCCTCGACGGGCTTGGAGATTTTCTCCAGTTCGCCCTTGACGTGCTTTCTCGATCCATCCTTCAGGGTTTCGTCGTAACCGCAGACGGCGCGCACGGCCATCTCAATGCCCCTCTTGATGGCCATGGGATTAGCGCCCGCGGCCACGGTCTTGCAGCCCTCGCGGTAAATCGATTGCGCCAGAACCGTCGCCGTGGTGGTGCCGTCACCGGCTACGTCCGAGGTCTTGGAAGCCACTTCGCGCACCATTTGGGCGCCCATGTTTTCCAAGGGATCTTTCAGTTCGATCTCCTTCGCCACGGTTACGCCGTCCTTGGTGATCAAAGGGGAACCGAATTTCTTGTCCAGAACTACGTTGCGGCCCTTGGGACCCAACGTCACTTTCACGGCGTCGGCTAGCTTGTTTACGCCGCGCAGAATCGCCTGTCGGCTATCTTCACCGTGTACAATCTGTTTTGCATTGGCCATCTTGCCTCCCTCCAATTCCTTTTCTCCCCCCTGCTTTCATCGCAGGTAGCGGAGTTGATGAGTTCAAATTGCTTTCGCAGCGAGCCCGGCGCTTGCCGGAGCGTTCCGCCGCATGCGTCGCCTGGCGGCGCTTACTTCTTGCCTGCCGCCGCTTTCGCGCCTTCGATAATTCCCAGCACTTCATCTTCGCGCAGGATCAGGTATTCGTGGTCGTCAACCTTGATCTCTGAGCCGGAGTATTTTCCGAACAGGATGCGGTCCCCCGCCTTCACGTCAAGAGGAATGACCTTCCCGTCTTCCGTCTTCTTCCCGTTCCCGGCAGCAATCACTTCGCCCTCCTGCGGCTTCTCTTTCGCCGAGTCGGGGATAATGATCCCGCCCTTGATGGCTTCCTTTTCTTCTACCCGCTTCACTATCAGTCGGTCATGAAGAGGTCTCACCGTCATGTTTAGTCTCCTTTCCTCCTCAGATTATCCCGAGATTGAATCTTCCGAACTTTGGCGACTTCTACGCCAGCCCGGAGGCCCCCCTCGGGCTAACCCAATTAGGCCTAAATGGATTTTTCTTGCACCGCCCTGCAGCTTCGCTTCGCGGCGCTTGGCACTCGTCTGCTGCGAGTGCTAATGTACCCTGCATTGGCCCTTGTGTCAAGCACAAAATTCGGCCTGAAATCAATAAATTAGCACTCGTCGGCGTCGAGTGCCAATTGCGCGTTGGGCTCCCACTCATTTCCTTGATACTTTTGCAACACAATGAAACACCTATGGTTAATTCTTTCTCGGGTTTTACGTACAGCCGACGCCCCCCATCCTGCAGCCTCAACGCAAATCAAATTTGTTACGAGTAAGACCCTAACGTATAATGTCAAGTTACCATGGAATGCCAACGGCTTCAGCATCGCCCATCGTTCGCCCGGATTTCCCTTGCCTTCAAGCTACTCGGCTTGGCATTGCCTGCCTGCCTCCTGATGTTAGCGGCCTCCACTTTTGCTCAAGAGGATGCTCAAGAACCGCCCCCGGCTAGGACGCCGGCCGCCCCAACGGCGCCAGATGCCCTGCTGCCCCAGATTACGGCGGCCATTCAGGGAGTGACCACCCAGGATACCGCTGCCCTCTCGAAGGCTCTGCACATAGGCGAGAGGCTGGAAGGGTCTGCGCCCGGCGCTCCCTCCAACACGCTTGCTCCGGTCGGCGACTTGGACGGGGACGGCGTGCCGGAAATGCTTTTGCAGTGGGCCATTCCGGATGTCGCCGTGGGGGCGGAAATGGCGCCCGCTCCCGACTCGCGGCCGCTCTGGGGCGTGTACCTGCTCTCTTGGGACGGCGCCCATTGGAAGGCTTCGCGCCTGGTAGCCGGAGTCGAGGACTTCACCCCCGTTTTGATCAACCTGGGGGCGCCCGTGGGGCACGGCCTGGCCGTAGTGATCCAGGAAGGTGACTCCCCCATCGCTTATCCGGCAATATTTCAGATGAAAGACCATGTGGCGACGCTGCTGTGGGACGCGCAGGCGGACGACAGCCGGTACGCACCGCTTCTCCAGGGCCGGGTAGATTTCCAGGACCGTCCGGGTGCCCCCACAGAAATGATCGTGATGGGTCGAGCCGATCCGGGGCTCTTGCACGTTGAGCGCAAGGGCCGCCGCGGCTTCCAGGCGCGCACCGTCTATCATTGGGACGGGAAGGCCTACATTCCGGCGAAGACTGAGTACTCCCCTGATCGGGATTACACGATCTATCGCTTTATTTCGGCGCTCCATTTGCACGATTACCGCTCGGCCTATGCGCTGGTGGTTCCGGCGGAATTCCTGAAGGTGGATTCGCCCACCCTGGATGCGTTCCGCCAATTCGTCCAGGACAATTGGCCGGAGTTTCTTCAGGATGAGGTGTTCGAGGCGCCGGAGCTGCCCGCGGGCTCGCCGGACGAACACCTGTTCGTGTTGTCCAAGCCGGCAGAGAGCTTCGTTTATCACCCGGTTTTTTCCCGCGATGGAAAATTCCTGCTGACCGGCTTGACCCGCACACGCGAGGCGGTGCCGGCGGAACCATGAACGTGGGACTCGGGACGAAACCAAATTCTGAATTCTGAATTATGAATTATGAATGAGAGCCCGCATGGACCTTCTCTGGCGCCACTGAAGAATCGATTTTTTCAGAATTCAGAATTCATAATTCAGAATCAGTACTGTCCGGTTAAAACTCGAATAGATTCAACTGCTTAGCAAGTTCCATGTTTTCAGTTTCATCGGCAACGTTGAAAAACCCCTGTGAAATCGGGATTTTTTCGAAAATCGTGACAC
>Ga0182030_10005810_pt1 | contig 26112 bp, 28 predicted proteins | sample 812S3MmetaG_FD_121299 | JGI IMG/M metagenome (GOLD analysis project Ga0182030, IMG submission 121299) | Permafrost microbial communities from Stordalen Mire, Sweden - 812S3M metaG (Illumina Assembly) | ecosystem: Environmental > Terrestrial > Soil > Wetlands > Permafrost | place: Sweden...
GCCTGAACCGCCGCGCCGATCGCCACCACCTCGTCGGGGTTGACGCCCTTGTGCGGCTCCTTGCCGAAGAACTGTTTGACGACCTCCTGCACCTTGGGCATGCGCGTCATGCCGCCGACGAGCACGACCTCGTCGATCTGGCCGGCCGACAGCCCGGCGTCCTTGAGCGCCTTGCGGCACGGCTCGACGGTGCGCTGGATCAGGTCGTCGACCAGAGCCTCGTATTTGGCGCGCGTCAGCTTGAGCGCGAGATGCTTCGGCCCGCTCGCGTCGGCGGTGATGTAGGGCAGGTTGATGTCCGTCTGCACCGCCGAGGAGAGCTCGATCTTCGCCTTCTCGGCCGCTTCCTTGAGGCGCTGCAGCGCGAGCTTGTCCTTGGTCAGGTCGATGCCCTGCTCTTTCTTGAATTCGCCGGCGAGATACTCGACCAGGCGCATGTCGAAGTCTTCGCCGCCGAGGAAGGTGTCGCCGTTGGTCGACTTGACCTCGAACACGCCGTCGCCGATCTCGAGGATCGAAATATCGAACGTGCCGCCGCCGAGGTCGTAGACGGCGATCGTGCCCACCTTCTTCTTGTCGAGGCCATAGGCGAGCGCCGCCGCGGTCGGCTCGTTGATGATGCGCAGCACCTCGAGCCCGGCGATCTTGCCGGCGTCCTTGGTCGCCTGACGCTGGGCGTCGTTGAAATAGGCGGGAACGGTGATGACGGCCTGGGTGACCGGGGCGCCGAGATGGGCTTCCGCGGTCTCCTTCATCTTCTGCAATACGAAGGCGGAGATCTGCGAGGGCGAATATTGCTTGCCGTCGGCGGTGACCCAGGCGTCGCCGTTGCCGGACTTGATGATCTTGTAAGGGACGAGGCCCATGTCCTTCTTGGTCATCGGGTCGTCGAAGGACCGGCCGATCAGGCGCTTGATGGCGAAGAAGGTGCGCTCGGGGTTGGTGACGCCCTGGCGCTTGGCGGGCTGGCCGACCAGGCGCTCGCCGTCGTCGGTGAAGGCGACGATCGACGGCGTCGTGCGCGCGCCCTCGCTGTTCTCGATCACCTTGGGAGTCGCGCCTTCCATGACGGCGACGCAGGAATTGGTCGTCCCCAGGTCGATGCCGATGACTTTAGCCATTGTCCATACCCTCGTTGTTCCGCGAGACCGCGTCAGGCCCCGAAGCGGCCTTAACGCGTCGACGCCCGGCCCCTGCTAAGCTGGCCGGCGCCCGCGCGCTGCGGTCCCCGATGCTCGCTTCAAAAAAAGACGCAGACGAGACTGATTTGCCCCGACGCTGCACATTGTGCGGTATATAAGTGGGGCCCTGGGGAGGCGCAAGGCGCGCGGCGGCCCTTGGCGACAAGGAAATTTCCACGCCTTTTCGCTCCCGTGGGCGCGGCGAGGCGGACGCGGCGCTTTCCATTTCCGACACTCGAATTTAGACTTTGTTCATGATGCGATTCTGGATCGCCGGACTTGCGCTCGCGGCCTCGCTCGGCGCCGCCCAGGCTCAACTCGACCTTTCGGGGGCGGTCCCGCCGACGCGCCCCGGCGCGACGGTCGGAGCGACGCCGGTCGAGCCTGTCGTTCCGCCCAAGGCGACGGCCGAAGCGCGCAAGCCGGACAAGCCCGACAAGAACGCGGTCGATTTCTCCGTCAGCCTCGCTTCGGCGGTCGGCCAGCCGCTGAAGCTCAACGGCCGCGACGGCGAAATGACCCTGTGGGGCCGCGATCGCGCGCTGAAGATCGCCAAACTGACGCTGGCCGGCGAGGTGATCTCCGACCCGACCCAGAAGTGCCGGATCGACATCGTCGGCGACCAGCCGATCGAGGCCAAGAGCCTCGGCCGGCCGGACGGGCTCGCCCGCTACGAGGCGGAAATCCCGGTCTGCACCTTCACGTTCGACGTGGTCGAGGGCGCGGCGCTGGTCCCCGCCCAGAACGCGGCTTGCGTGTTCAAGGCCGCCGACTGTCGCGCCAGCCCGGGCGGCCTGTGGGGCCCGGACGCCGCGTCGCTCGCCGATGAAGCGAAAGCGATCGCGCAAGCGCGGGCGCACGCCGACGACGCCGCGACGCGCCTGCTGAAAACGCTCGCGGCGCGGCTGAAAGGCAAACCGGAAGCTGACGACGTCGAACGCGACGAGGCCGACCTCGTCACGCGCGGCCAGGAAATCTGCCGCGACTACGACAAGGAATCCGACCACGGCTTTTGCGCTTCGCGCATGGCGCAGATGCGCGCGGCGTGGTTGAAGGCGCGCGTCGACAAGCTGACCCACGAGACCAAGACGCCGGACTAGGCGGCGCTGACCCGCGCCACGCGATTGCGCTCGCCCGCAAGACGGACCAGGGGGGATCCAAGACATGCTGAAGGAATTTCGCGACTTCGCCATGCGCGGCAACGTCGTCGACCTCGCGGTCGCGGTGGTGATCGGCGCGGCGTTCAAACAGATCATCGACGCAGTGGTCAACGACGTCATCATGCCGATCATCGGCATCTTCGGCAAAGCCGACTTCACCAACTTCTTCCTGCCGCTGTCGAGCGCGGTGAACGCGACCAATCTGGTCGACGCGCGCAAGCAGGGCGGCGTGCTCGCCTACGGCGACTTCATCACCGTCATCATCAACTTCATCATCGTTGCGGCGGCCCTGTTCGTCATCGTCAAGGCGATCAATTCGATGAAGAAGCCGGCGCCGGCCGCGCCGGCCGCGCCGCCGCCGCCGACTCCGGAAGTCGTCTTGCTGACCGAAATTCGCGACGCGCTGAAGAAGTAGTCGCGGCGCGGTTGTAGACGCGGCCGGCGGCCGCGTCAGACGCGATCGCCGATCGCGTCTACAGGGCATTCCCTCTTGCCGGCGGCGGCGGCGCGGTCCATGAGGCGGCGATGAATGTCTCGATTCCCGCCTCTGCCGTCGGAACCGACTGGTTTGCCGAAATCCAGCCGGCGATGCGCGACGCGCCGCCGAGCGGCATCGTCGAAGTCTTCAACTACGGCCGCGGCCGCCAGGGCCTGATCCCGCTGTGGGTCGGCGAAGGCGACCGGCCGACGCCGCCGTTCATCGTCGAGGCGGCCAAGGCCTCGCTCGATCGCGGCGAGACGTTCTACGCCGATCAGCGCGGCGCCCCCGAATTGCGCGAGGCGATCGCCCGCTACATGACGCGCGTCTATGGCGCGAAGCCCGGCGGCGGCGCGTTCGCGCCGGATCGCTTCTTCGTCACCATCGGCGGCATGCACGCGCTGGAGATCGCCGCCAAGCTGACCGTCGCAGCGGGCGAGGAAGCGCTGATCCCTTCGCCCGCCTGGCCGAATTTCGCCGGCGCGATCCGGCTCGCCGGGGCCAAGCCGACGTTCGTGCCGCTCGAGCGCGACGAGGCCCGCTGGCGGCTCGACCCCGAGCGGCTCGCCGCCGCGGTGACGCCGGCGACGCGCGTCATCTTCGTCAATTCGCCCGCCAACCCGACCGGCTTCGTCGCCACCCGCGAAGAGCTCGCCGCGGCGCTGGCGATCGCGCGCCGCCACAACCTGTGGATCGTCGCCGACGAGATCTACGGCCGGCTGACCTTTTCCGGCGCCCGCGCGCCGTCCTTCCACGACGTCATGGCGCCCGACGACAAGATTCTGTTCGTCCAGACCCTGTCGAAGAACTGGGCGATGACCGGCTGGCGGCTCGGCTGGCTCGAAGCGCCGCCGGCGCTGTCGCCGGTGATCGAGAACATCGTCCAGTTCACCACCTCCGGCGTGCCGGTGTTCGGCCAGCGCGCCGCGGCGGCGGCGCTCGATGAGGGCGAACCCTTCGTCGCCGACCAGGTCGCGCGCATGCGCGCCGCGCGCGACATCGTCTGCGACGGTCTGGCGGCGACCGGACGGGTCCGCTTCGCCCGGCCGGAGGCGACCTTCTATCTGTTCTGCGCCGTCGACGGCGAACCCGATTCGCGCGCGCTGGCGCTGCGTCTGGTCGACGAGGCGGGGGTCGGCGTCGCGCCCGGCGCGGCTTTCGGCCTCGGCGGCGAGGGCTATCTGCGCCTGTGCTTCGGCCGCGCGCCCGACGAGATCGCCGAGGCGACGCGGCGGCTGACGAATTGGCTAGAACGCTGAAATATCAGACAATAGGTCCACGGACCCAACTTAAGTCGTACGTCGCCGCCGCTTGTGTGCACTGCACAATTTCGCTACGCAGGGAGGCGTCTGGAGCCCGCCGCCATGCCTGCCCGTCCCCGCCGCAGCGTCCTCTATATGCCCGCGTCCAACCCGCGGGCGCTCGCCAAGGCGCGCACCCTCGCCGCCGACGCGATCATCGTCGATCTCGAGGATTCGGTCGCCCCCGATCAGAAGCCGGCGGCGCGCGTCGCGGCGGTCGAAGCGATCAGGGCCGGCGGTTTCGGCGGCCGCGAGGTCGTGCTGCGCATCAACGGCCCGCACACGCCGTGGGGCGCCGACGATCTCGAGGCGGCGATCGCCGCCGCCCCCGACGCCATCTTGCTGCCCAAGGTCGACGGGCCGGGAACGATCATGGTGGCGGCGCGGACGATGAACGAGGCGCGCGCGCCGGCGCGCACCCGATTGTGGGCGACGATCGAGACGCCGATGGCGATCCTCTCCGCCGGCTCGATCGCCGCCACCGCCGCCGACCCCGATTCGCGGCTCGAAGTGCTGGTGATGGGGCTCAACGATCTCGTCAAGGAGACGCGCGCGCGCCTGACGCCGGGCCGGCCGACGGCGATCGCCTGGCTGTCGATGTGCGTCGTCGCCGCGCGCGCCCATGGTTGCGACATCATCGACGGCGTCTACAACGATTTCAACGATCCCGCCGGCTTCAAGGCTGAATGCGAGCAGGCCCGCGACCTCGGCCTCGACGGCAAGACGCTGATCCACCCCAACCAGGTCGACGTCTGCAATTCGACCTTCGCGCCGACCGCGGCCGAGATCGAGACGGCGCGCGCGATCATCGCCGCCTTCGCGCTGCCGGAGAATTCCGGCCGCGGCGCGATCCAGCTCGACGGCAAGATGGTCGAGCTGCTGCACGCGGACATGGCGCGCCGAACGCTGGCCGTCGCGCAAGGGATCGAAGCGCTCGCCGTCCGAGACTGAAGCGGCGCGCCGGGGTCGCCATCGCTTTTTCCCCTTTCGGCGGCGACGACGACCGCTCAAGCCGGGCCAATTTGACGCATCGCAAGACGCTGGACGTCGGCGCGGAATTATTCAGAACGAAACAATCCGCCTTATTCGATCTGTGAGCGTTTGATGCCGGACCAGGAACGCCTCGCGACGGCGTAAGGAACCGCGGGAACTGTCGTTCAGGCGGTTCCACGTCGAGCCGGGCGACAAGGGGCGGGAGGCGAAAGCAACGAATGAGTTGGGTTGCCCGCCTCTATTACCGGTTGCAGCGCTGGTTCAAGGCGGTCCGCCTGTACCTGGTGCTCGCAGGGCCGGGCGTCGTGGTGATGATCGCCGACAATGACGCCGGCGGCATCACCACCTATGCGGCGACCGGCGCAAAGTATCAGTATTCGCTGATCTGGTTCCTCGTGATCCTCGGGCCGGTCGCCTATTACATCCAGGAAATGACGGTTCGGCTGGGGGCGGTGACCAAGCGGGGCCACGCCGAAGCGATCTTCGACGGATTTGGCCCGTTCTGGGGCTGGTTCTCGCTGCTCGACCTGCTGCTCGTCGACTGGCTGACTCTGGTCACCGAGTTCATCGGCATGACCGCGGCGCTGGCGATTTTCGGCGTGCCCCCCTGGCTCACGGTCGCCGGCGTCTGCCTGCTGATGGCGATCATGGTGCTGAACGGGCGTTATTGGACCTGGGAAAAGCTGGCGCTGGCGTTCTGCGCGCTGAACCTGATCTACATCCCCGCCGCCTTCCTCGTGCATCCGCAAGTTTCGGACGTTCTCGCGCATGGCTTGATTCCGAATTTTCCCGGCGGCTTCGACGGCCAACTGTTCTTTTTCCTGATGGCCAACATCGGCACCACCATCGCGCCGTGGATGCTGTTCTTCCAACAGTCTTCAGTGGTCGACAAAGGCCTGAAGGAGAAGGACATCGCCTGGGGCAAGTTCGACACCCTGGTGGGGGCCTTTTTCACGGTGTTGGTGGCCGTCTTCATCGTCATCGTCACCGGCACGGTGCTCAACGGCCAGGACATCGACGACGCCGCCCAGGCTTCCGTGAAGCTGATGGAGACCCACCACACCGCCGGCGTCTTCATGGCGATCGGCCTGTTCGACGCCGGTCTCCTCGGCGCCATCTGCATTTCGCTCGCCAGCTCCTGGGCCTTCGGCGAGGTTTTCGGCTGGGCGCACTCGCTCAACAACAAGATCCGGGAAGCGCCGCTATTCTACGTCAGCTATTTCTTCGCCCTGATCACCGCCGGTCTCGTGGTCCTCATCCCCGGGGCCCCGCTGGTGCTGATCACCTTGTTCGTCCAGGTGGTGGCGGTGACCCTGCTGCCGGCGGCTCTGGTGTTCCTCATCCTGCTGCTCAACGACAAGGACACCATGGGCGACCGCGTCAACACCCGCTGGGACAACATCGTCAACGGCGCCATCGTCGCCACCATCATCGCGCTATCCACCCTTTACGGGGTGAGCACGCTGTTTCCCAGGCTGTTCAACTAGAGGAGGCCGAAAGTGAATTTTCTCTATGCCCTCCGCATGACGCTCGCGCGCCAGGTCGAACAGGTGCACGCGATCAACCGACGCTACGCCAAGCCGAGACTGGCCATGTCGCCGGCAGCGCAGTGGGCGCTGCTGATCCTGCGCCTGTATCTGCTTCTGCTGGTCGGCCTGCTCGGCTACAAGTTCATCGCCGTCGTCATGCAATGAGGAAGGGAGGAAGCCATGCCTTCCGACGCCAACAATTTCGAGGGCGCGTATCTCCTCAGCGATCTCATCGGCGGCAAGGCTCGCCTCGGCGGCAAGGCGATCGGCAAACTGGCCGACGTCATCGTCGCCGAACAGGGCAAACTGCCGGAGGTCACGCACCTGCTGATCGACCGGCCCTTCGGCTACAAATCGCTGATGGTGCCGTGGGACAAGGTCGAGCGGCTCGGCGCGAACGGCCGGGCTGACTTGTCGATCGCCGCGCTCGAACCCTACGAGGGCGAACCGGCCGATGGACAGATCTGCCTGCGCGACCACCTGCTCGACAAGAAGGTGCTGGACAGCGACGATGACGAAGTCGAGGTCGTCTACGACATCAAGCTCGCCGCCCGCTACGGCCGTCTCTTCGTCACCGACGTCGATTGTTCGCGGGCCGGCTTCCTGCGCCGCATCGGGCTGAGAAAGCTGGCGAATTTCATCCGTTCGATCGCAGCGAAGATCGACGACGACACCATTCCTTGGACCTATGTGCAGCAATTGCCGCAAAACATGGGCGGCTTCAACGGCAACGTGAAGCTCAACGTGCTGAAAGAAAAGCTCCCCGACATCCATCCGGTCGACCTGGCCGACATCCTCGAGGAGTTGGAGCACGACCAGCGCATGGCGATCTTCAACCAGCTCGACACCGAGCACGCTTCCGACACGCTGGAGGAAGTGGAGCCGCGGGTGCAGCGGGACTTGGTGTCTTCATTGACGATCGAGCGCGTGACCGAGCTGGTCAACGAAATGACGCCAGGCCAGGCCGCCGACATCCTCGCCGAGCTGCCGGCCAGTCAAAGCGACGCCATCCTGGACAAGATCGAAGCGCCGGAAGCGATGAAAGTCCGCTCGTTGATCGAGAATCACGAGGATCAGGTCCTTTTCTTCGCCACCGCCCACTACATCACCTTCCCGCCGCAGACGACGGTGCGCGAAGTGATGATCAAGTTCCGCACCGCGGCCAAGGACGCCGACGTCGTGATGTATATCTACGTCACCGACCCCAACGGCGTTCTGCTCGGCGTCGTCGACATCAAGGAACTGTTGCAGGCCACGCTCACCGACACGCTCGATCGCATCATGACCGCCAACGTCGTCAGCCTCGACGAGAACGACACCGTCGCCGAGGCGTCCAAGCTGTTCGCCCGCTACAGCTTCCGCGCCATCCCGATCGTCGGCGAGGGCAACGTGATGAAAGGCGCGATCCCCTATCGCGACATCATGCAATTGGATCACCGCTTCGTCTGATCGCCAATCGGCGTTGCCCCGTGAGGCTTGGATTGGCGGGCGCGAACCGCTACATCCCATCCGTATTGAACACCCGGAGCGGCGCATGAGCCCTGCCTATCACCCCCTGTTTCAGCTCGGCCCCGACCCGACGCCCTACCGGAAACTGACCGCCGAGGGCGTGCGGGTCGAGCGCGCGCTCGGCCGCGACCTGCTGGTCGTCGAGCGCGGAGCGCTGAGCGCGCTCGCCGAAGCGGCGATGGTCGACATCAACCACCTGCTGCGCCCCGGCCACCTCGCCCAGCTCGCCGCAATCCTCGATGATCCGGAAGCGACCGCCAACGACAAGTTCGTCGCCTATGACCTGCTCAAGAACGCCAACATCGCCGCCGGCGGGGTGCTGCCGATGTGCCAGGACACCGGCACGGCGATCGTCACGGCCAAGAAGGGCCGGCTGGTGTGGACCGATGGCGACGACGAGGCGGCGCTCGCCGAAGGCGTCAGCGCCGCCTACGCCAAGAAGAACCTGCGCTACAGCCAGGTTGCGGCGCTGTCGATGTTCGAGGAGAGGAACACCGGCGACAATATGCCGGCGCAGATCGATATCGCCGCCGAGGGCGAGGATTCCTACAAGTTCCTGTTCCTCGCCAAGGGCGGCGGTTCGGCCAACAAGAGCTTCCTCTATCAGGCGACGCCGTCGATCCTGACTCCCGAGCGGATGATCGCGTTCCTCAAGGAAAAGATCCTCACCCTCGGCACCGCGGCCTGTCCGCCCTATCACCTCGCCATCGTCATCGGCGGGACGAGCGCCGAACTGACGATGAAGACGGTCAAGCTCGCCTCCGCCCGCTATCTCGACGCGCTGCCGACCTCCGGCGGGCCGAACGGCCGCGCCTTCCGCGACCTCGCGATGGAAGCGGAGATTCTTAAGCTGACCCAGCAGCTCGGCGTCGGTGCGCAGTTCGGCGGCAAGTATTTCTGCCACGACGTGCGCGTCGTACGCCTGCCGCGCCACGGCGCCTCGCTGCCGATCGGCCTCGGCGTCTCCTGCTCGGCTGACCGCCAGGCGCTCGGCAAGATCACCCGCGACGGAATCTTCCTCGAGGCGCTCGAGCGCGATCCGGCGCGCTTTCTGCCGGCGATCGACGAGGCGAGCCTCGGCGGGCCGGTGGTGAAGATCGACCTAGACCGGCCGATGAAAGAAATCCTCGCCGAGTTGACCAGGCGCCCGATCCGCACCCGCCTCGCGCTGACGGGGACGATGATCGTCGCGCGCGATCTCGCCCACGCCAAGATCCGCGAGCGGCTCGACCGCGGCGAGCCGATGCCCGACTATTTCAAGAACCATCCGGTCTATTACGCCGGACCGGCCAAGACCCCGGCCGGCTACGCCTCGGGCTCGTTCGGGCCGACGACGGCGGGCCGCATGGATTCCTACGTCGACCCGTTCCAGGCGGCCGGCGGCTCGCTGGTGATGCTCGCCAAGGGCAACCGCTCCCCCGCCGTGCGCAAGGCCTGCGCCGAGCACGGCGGCTTCTACCTCGGCTCGATCGGCGGCCCGGCGGCGCGCCTCGCCCTGGACTGCATCAAACGCGTCGAAGTGCTCGAATATCCCGAGCTCGGCATGGAGGCGGTGTGGCGGATCGAGGTCGTCGACTTCCCCGCCTTCATCGTCATCGACGACAAGGGGAACGACTTCTTCAAGGAGCTGAACCTCGGCTGAGCATGTCGACGCGGATTTGGAGGCGCGGCCGCTGACCGTGTCCGTCGCGACCGCCGGCTTACGCCTTCGCTCCGGCGCGGCTGGCGACTCGTGCGCGGACCCTCTATCCTCGCCGGAGGGTGAGGAGGAATGCGATGGCGATCACCGGCGGGTGCCTGTGCGGCAATGTGCGCTACGAGATTGCCGCCGAGGCGCCGATCACCGCGCGACAATGCTGGTGCCGCGTCTGCCAGTATTTCAGCGGCGGCGGCGGCACGGTCAATGCGGTGTTCAACAAGGACGCCATTCGCGTCACCGGCGAAACCCGCGTCTTCACCTCGATCGCCGACAGCGGCGCGGTGATGCGTCGCTCCTTCTGTCCAACCTGCGGAACTCCTTTATTCAGCGAAGCCGAGCCGCGGCCGCATCTGATCATTGTCCGGGCCGGCTCGCTCGACGATCCCAACATCGGCAAGCCGGGCGCGGTCATCTGGGCGAAATCGGCGCCGCAATGGGCGTGCTTCGACCCGGCGCTGCCGCAGTCCAGCGATGGTCAGCCGCCGGCGCGATAGGCGTTTCGCTGAAAGATCGGCGCGTCCGACTCCCTCATCCTTCGAGACGCGTCGCTGGCGCGGCGCTCCTCTGGATGAGGGGTGTGGCGGCAAACAAAAGCTCCCTCATCCTGAGGAGCCTGCGCAGCAGGCGTCTCGAAGGAGGAGGAAGCGTGCGGCGAGCGCCGATAGAGCGCGACCTGTCGGGTCCGGCCTAGATCGCCGCGGCGCCGAGCTTGGCGCGCCAGAACGCCGTCCGCTCGTCAAGCGCCGATTGCATCGCGAAGTCGAGCGATTCGTCCTTGAGTTTTTCCAGCGGCTCGAAGGCGAAGCCCGCTCCGCCATGCGCGTTCCACGCCGCCTGCAAGTCGCGGCGCGGGTCGGCGCCGGAGCGCAGCGAGAACGAGATGCGGTTCCACACCTTGTCGAGGTCGCGGGTCTGGCCGACCCAGACCGCCCCGACCGGCGCGCAGCGCACCGCGAAGACGCCAACGGCGGCCTTGCGCTCCTTGTAGGCCGCGATCGCCGCTTTGCGTCGCTCCGTGGTCATCACATCTCGTCTCCGGCTGGCTTAAGGCTAGTTATACCCGGATGATATTGACGGCGCAATTATACCCGGATAGAAATCGCGGCGACCTTGAGGAGCCGCGCGATGCCGGACGCCGTCGCCAGACTCGCCACCGCCTTCGACCGCGAGCGCCGCCTCGCCTCGGGTCCGCTGATCGAGGTCGCGATGGCGGTCAAGGCGGCGGTCGTCGCCGGCGCCGAGGGCCCGCTGCTCGTCTTCGATGACGCCACCGGCGCGGTGATCGACCTCGATCTGCGCGGCTCGCGCGCCGACATCGCCGTCCGGCTTGCCGCCGCCCCGGGCGAACCGCCCGGCCCGCCGCGCGGGCGCGGGCGGCCGAGGCTCGGCGTCGTCGCGCGCGAGGTGACGCTCGCGCCCCGCCACTGGGAATGGCTCGCCGCGCAGCCCGGCGGCGCTTCCGCGGCGCTGCGCCGCCTGGTCGAGGAGGCGCGGCGCTCCAGCGGCCCAAAGGACCGCGTGCGCTTGGGCCAGGAGGCCGCCTATCGCTTCATGGCGGCGATGGCGGGCGACCTGCCGGGCTTCGAGGAGGCGACGCGGGCCCTGTTCGCCAAGGATCGCCTGCGCTTCGAGCGCCATGTCGCGCAATGGCCGGACGACGTCAGCGCCTACGCGACGAAGCTCGCCGAGCCCGCATGGACCTAAGTCGCGCCGGCATCGTCGTCGTGTTGATATCAAAGTCGGTTAGGAGCAAGTTGCGCGCCCTTAACAAACGAGACCGCGAGGAACCGCCCGCAATGTCATATTCGCTTTATCAGGCCAGCGTCCCGACCTTCGTCCGTTCGCTCAACGCCTTTCTCGCCGTTCTCGACAAGGCCGAGGCGCATGCGGCGGCGGCGAAGTTCGATCCCCAGGTTTATCTGACGCTGCGGCTCAGGCCCGACATGTACGCCTTTGCGCGCCAGGTGCAGGCCTTCTGCGACCACGCCAAGATCGCCTCCCATCGCGTCGCCGGCCTCGAGCCGCCGCGGTTCGAGGACACCGAGTCGACGCTCGACGAGCTCAGGGCGCGCATCCGCCGCACGCTCGAGGCGATCGCCAAGATCGACGCCAAGACGATCGACGCCGGCGCCGAGCGCGAGGTGGCGATTCCGATCGGCGGCGGACGCAAGGCGATGACGACCGGCGGGAACTACCTGACGCATTTCGCGCTGCCGAACTTCTACTTCCATCTCGTCACCGCCTACGACATCCTGCGCTACGCCGGCGTGCCGATCGGCAAGCGCGACTATCTCGGCGAACCGCCGAACGTCACGATCGTCTGAAGTCTTTTTTCGAGGGGTCCATCTCATGAGCATTCGGCGCATCCGCGTCGGCCCGCGCATGTCGCAGGCGGTCGTCCATGGCGAGACCGTCTATCTCGCCGGCCAGGTCGCCGCCCAGGCGGCGGGCGGGAGCGTGACCGAACAGACGCGCGAGATTCTCGCCACGATCGACGCGCTGCTCGCCGAGACGGGAACCGACAAGACGCGGCTCCTGTCGACGACGATCTATCTCGCCGACATGGCGACCTTTGCCGAAATGAACGCGGTGTGGGAGACGTGGGTCGCGCCCGGCGCGACGCCGGCCCGCGCGACGGTGGAGGCGAGGCTCGCCGCGCCGAGCTACACGGTCGAGATCGTCTGCATCGCCGCCAAATCGTGACTGCGCGAGAGTCCTGACCGAGCGAGACGCGAACAGCATGCACAACGCACCGAACGGCGGCCCGCCGCGGCACTTCCAGCAGGTCGATTCGCCGTCACAGGCGGTCGACCGGCTCGCCGCGCTCTATGACGAGGCGACCACGGCGCTGCGCGCGGCGGTCGAACGGTTCCTGGTCGACGGCGTTCCGCCGAGCGAATCGATGCGCGCGCGCTTCCGCTATCCCGAGCTGCGGGTCATCTATCAGCCCGAGGGCGTGCCGCCGTCGAGCGCGCGCGCCTTCGCCAAATTCTCCGAGCCCGGCGTTTACACGACCTCGGTCACGCAGCCGGAAGATTTCCGCGCCTATCTGCTCGAGCAGCTCGAACCGCTGGTCGAGGAATTCGGCGCGACGATCGAGGTCGGCGCCAGCTCGCAGGAAATCCCTTATCCTTACGTGTTCGAGAGCGGCGACGAGCTCGGGCGCGGCGGCGCGACCGCCTCCGAGCTCGCGCGCTTCTTTCCCATTCCCCAATTGAACTTGGTCGGCGACGAGATCGCCGACGGCGCGTTCGAAATCCGCCCGGGCTTCGAGCGGCCGATCGCGCTGTTCGACGCGGTCAGGGTCGACTACTCGCTGCGCCGGCTCGTCCACTACACCGGCTCCGACTGGCGCGCGATGCAGCCGTGGTTGCTGCTGACCAACTACCACCGCTATGTCGACCAGTTCATCCATTGGGGGCTTGAGCAGTTGCGCGCCGGGACGGCGAGCCGGCTGGTGCTGCCGGGCAACGTCGTCATCGATTGCGACGCGTCGCCGGAGGAGGCGGAAGCGCAGGCCGCCGCCGTCGTCTGGCATCGCTTCCAGATGCCCGCCTATCATGTCGTCCGCCCCGACGGACGCGGCGTCACCCTGGTCAACATCGGCGTCGGGCCCGCCAACGCCAAGACGATCACCGATCACATCGCGGTGCTGCGTCCCCATTGCTGGCTGATGGTCGGCCATTGCGCCGGCCTCAGGCAGTCGCAGCGCATCGGCGACTACGTGCTCGCCCACGCCTATCTGCGCCAGGACAAGATCCTCGACCGCGCCGTGCCGCCCGACATGCCGATCCCGGCGCTCGCCGAAGTGCAGGTCGCGCTGCAGGAGGCGGTGGCGCGCGTCACCGGCGATCGCGGCGAGGCGCTGAAGCGGCGTCTGCGCACCGGCACCGTCGTCACCAACGACGATCGCAACTGGGAGCTGCGCTGGACGCAGGAGCGCCGCCGCATCAACCTGTCGCGCGCGGTCGCCGTCGACATGGAATCGGCGACCGTCGCCACCCAGGGTTTCCGCATGCGCGTGCCCTACGGCACGCTGCTGTGCGTCTCCGACAAGCCGCTGCACGGCGAGATCAAGCTGCCCGGCGCCGCCAACGCCTTCTACGAGCGGGCGATCGGCGAGCACCTGCAGATCGGCATCGCCGCGCTCGAACAATTGCAGACTTCGCGCGCCTCGCTGCACTCGCGCAAGCTGCGCAGCTTCGACGAACCGCCGTTCCGGTGAACGCGACTCCTCTCCCCGCTCGCGGGGAGAGGCAGGGAGAGGGGCGTGGCGATTGGCTCCGCTCTCGCGACCAATCGCCCGGCCCCTCATCCTAACCTTCTCCCCGCGCGCGGGGAGAAGGGACCAGCGCAGGGCGGGAGAGGGGTCACTCCACGAACACGGTCGCGATCGATGCCGCCAGCAGCGCCGCCATCGTCCAGTTGAACGGCCGCGCGACGCGCGGATCGGCGAGCGCGCGGCGCATCGAGGCGCCGAGCAGCGCCCAGATTCCGCTGCTTGGCGCGGCGATGACGAAATAGGTCAGGGCGATGATGACGACATTGCGCGCGTAATTGTCGACCACCGCATAGGCGGTCAGCGCGCTCACCGCCATCACCCAGCCCTTCGGGTTGATCCACTGGAACGCCGCCGCGCCGAAGAAGCCGAGCGGCGTTCCGCGCGCGTCGCCGTCGACGACCGGTCCGGCGTTGGCGATCTTCCAGGCGAGCCACAGCATATAGGCGGCGCCGAGCCAGCGCATCGTCGGCAGCAGCGCGGGAAAGCGCGAGAAGATCGCGTCGAGCCCGAAGCCGACCAGCGCGACCATGATGGCGTAGCCGACGACGACGCCCATCAGATGCGGCAGCGTGCGGCGGAAACCGAAGTTCACGCCCGAGGTCATCAGCATCAGATTGTTCGGCCCGGGCGTGACGCCGGAGACGAAGCAGAAGGCGATCATTGCCGCGAGGACGTCGGTGCGCATCGGCCCGAGATAGGGCGATCGGCCGACGAAAGCCAGAGACGGCGCGCCGGCGTTGTCGTCAAAGCGTACTTGCGAAACGCCGGTACAGTCGCTTCTAGCGGTCGAAGTCGAAGCCGCCGAACAGCTCTTCGATCCTTTCGACTTTCACGCACAGCTCCGGCCGGCCGAGCTTGCGGCGGGCGAGGAAGCGCGGCCGGCGCGCGAGAATGGTCTTGCCGCGCCGGCGCGGCGCCGACGGCCTGATCGCGACGCGGCCGAGCAGTTGCTGGTCCGGTTCGTCGCGGCCTTCGGCGCGTTCGACCAAAGCCGGCAGGCCGAGCGCGCGCGCCCACAGTCGCCATTCGGCCTGAATCTCGCTGTCGTCGTTGGTCTCGGCGAGCGTGACGCCGAGGTCGGGGTCGACGTGAACGAGGCGAATCTCGTAGGCGAAGCCGTCCTCGCGCGCGTCGACGACGCGCAATGCGACGCCGCGATAGGCGCTGGTCGGCACGGTGACGCGCATGAACACGCCGCCGACGACGCGATCGATTGCGACCTTGTCGCCGTCGAGGCGCACGAAGCGCCGCCGGCCGTCGGCGCGCGGGTCGGGCGCAGCGAAGCGACGGGCCTCGAAGGCGACGGTTTTGGGCGCGGATTGCATCGAGCGCAGAATCCCTCGGCGAAAATCTCGCCAGGGAGAGCATGCCGCGCCGCGGCCGCGAGGGGGCTAACGATCGTAGTTAACTGGCTCTGAAACCTAGCTTTTTCGCTAAGTTCCGCTCGCTTTGGCGAGCGCCGGGTTTCCCCGTTCGCTCGAATTTGAGCGGATCGCTTCTAGGGCGAGCCGGCGGAGCGGGGCGCGTCGTCGCCGCGCGCCCGGCGGCGGGCCGCTTCGCCGGCGCGCCGACCCTTGGCGCAGGCGGCCTGCGCCGCCGCGGCGAAGGGCGCGGCGAACCGCTCCAGCCCTTCCACCGCCGCCACCGCGCGCTCGCCGCGCGTCAGCTCGCGGTCGAGTTCGGCCATGGTCTTGGCGAGATCCGGTTCGGCATCGTCGAGCCAGACGCCGACGACGCGCGTCCAGGCGAGCGCGAGGCCCTGCAGCTTGATCGCGCCGGAAACGCCCTCGGCGTCGATCCCCGCCGAGGCCAGCGCGAAGCGCAGCGAATTGACGATCGAGGCGTTCATCGCCAGCGCCGCGACCGGATCGCGCTTCAGCCAGGCGAAGATCTCGCGCAGGCCCACGCGATAGGGCGCCATCGCGTCGAGGCGGCGCATCAGGGCGTCGAACAGCCGGTCGCGGGCGCCGGCGTCGAGATCGGCGCCGCCGGCCGATAGCGCGGCGCGGTCGATGCGGCGGGCGAAGCCGGCGAGGATCGCGCCCTTGGAGGGAAAGGCGTCGCGGAAGTCGGCGAACGACACTTCCGCCCGGCCGGCGATGTCGGCGATCGAGATGTCCTCGAATCGGCGCTCGGCGGCGAGCGCCAGCAGCGCGTCGACGATCCGGGCGCGCGGATCGCCCTTCGTTTCGGCCTGTTTGTCGGCAGCCATGCGCGCCTCCCACAGCGATCCTATATCTGTAGCCTGTTTCGCCTTATCCGCCAAAAACCGGGCGAATCGATGGAGTCCGCCATGCCGCAGTCCTCACGCAGAATCGCGCTCGTCACCGGCTCGACCGACGGCGTCGGCCGCTTCGTCGCCGAACGGCTCGGCGCCGACGGTTGGGACGTCATCGTCCACGGCCGCGACGCCGAGCGCGGCGCCGACGTCGTCGCCACGATCGCCGCCGTCGGCGGCGGCGCGCGTTTTCTTTCCGCCGACCTCTCGGACCTCGCCGCCGTGCGCAGTCTCGCCGAGCGGGTCGCGCAGGCCGCGCCGCGGCTCGACCTGCTGATCAACAACGCCGGCGTCGGCGCCGGCGGATCGGGCGCGCGGCGGCAGGTCAACGCGGCCGGCCTCGAGCTGCGTTTCGCCGTCAATTACCTAGCCGGCTTCGCGCTGACGATGCGGCTGCTGCCGTTGCTGCGCGCGAGCGCGCCGGCGCGCATCGTCAATGTCGCCTCGGTCGGCCAGCGCGCGATCGATTTCGACGACGTCATGCTCGAGCGCTCCTATTCCGGCGGCCGCGCCTACATGCAGAGCAAGCTCGCGCAGATCCTGTTCACTTTCGATCTCGCCGCGCGGCTCGAGGGGACCGGCGTCACCGTCAACTGCCTGCACCCGGCGACCTATATGGCGACGACGATGGTGCGCGAAGCGGGCGCGACGCCGTTGAGCACGGTCGAGGAGGGCGGACAGGCGATCCTCCAGCTTGCCCAATCGCCCGTTGTCGAGGGTCGCAGCGGCCTCTATTTCAACGGCCTCGCGGAATCGCGCGCCGATGCGCAAGCTTACGATTCCAAAGCGCGGGCGAGACTGTGGGCGCTGAGTTTGCAGCTGGCGGGGCTGAGCGACGAGGGAAATTGAGGCGGAAGGGCGCGGCCATCGGCCGCGCCTACACGCGCGCGGCCGGTAATTGTAGGCGCGGTCGTCGACCGCGCTGGCTGAAATATCCGAGGCGGAGGCAAACCTCCTCTTCGTGAGGAGCGCCGCGTCAACGGCGCGTCTCGAACGACGAGGAGCGTTCGCTCTTGCCTTTTATCCCGCCAATTCCCGCGCCCGGTCGCGCGCCGCCGCGGCGGCCTTGGCGAGCAGCGCCGGATAGCCGTCCGGCGCACGCAGAATCGCCAGCGCCGCGGCGGTGGTGCCGCCGGGCGAGGTGACGTTCTCGCGCAATTTCGCCGCAGTGACGGCGGGCTCGCGATGCAGCAGCTCGCCCGCGCCCTCGACCGTCGCGCGCGCGAGCTTCAGCGCCAATTCGGCCGGCAGGCCGAGCTTCACGCCCGCTTCCGCCATCGCTTCGACCAGCGCGAAGACGTAAGCCGGGCCGGAGCCGGAAATCGCCGTCACCGCGTCGATCAGCGCTTCGTCGTCGAGCCAGTCGAACACGCCGACCGCGCTCATCAGGCCTTGCGCCCAATGACGCTGACGCGCGCTCGCCGCCGGGCTGGCGAAGCCGGCGGAAGCGCCGCGCCCGACGGCGGCCGGCGTGTTCGGCATCACCCGCGCCAGGGCGCGCGCGTTCGGCAGGCGCGCCGAAAGATCGGCGATGCGTTTGCCCGCCAGGATCGAAATCACCAGCGTGTCGGGGCCGGCGAGCGGCGCGAGGTCGGACGCCGCCGCTGCAAGCGTCTGCGGCTTGATGGCGAGAAACAGAACCTCGGGCGCCGCGAGCCCGGCGAGCGGCGGATTGACCGCGATGCCGCGTTCCGCCGCCAGCAGCGCGATCGCCGGCGACGGCTTCGGCTCGACGATCGTCACGCGCTGCGGCGCGAGGCCGCCGGCGAGCCAGCCACGCAGCAGCGCCTCGCCCATCTTGCCCGCCCCGACCAGGACGAGCGATTGCGGCCACTCCGACATGACGAACCCTCGCTGTGATTGTTCTTCGCGCCTAACAACACCCCACGCGCGGGCTGCGCAAGGATGAAGGCGTCGCGGCGGCGGGGCGGGCGGCGCCTTGGGCCCGGCTCAAAGCGGACTATTCGCGTGCGCGCTGCGACGCTTCGCCAGAGGAGCGAGCCGAAATCCGCGACCGCGCCGTTGACGAATGTTCCGCGTTCGTTCTATTCTATAAATCAGAAAGCGCAGAGGTTGGCGCCATGCGAACTTCGTTAAAGATGAGGACTTTCCGCCTGCGCGCCGGGGGCGTTGAATGTGACACCGATGGTTTGCGGGTTGGCGGCGCGCAACTCCTCGAGTCGGTTGGCGCGCCCTTAGGCGTCCGCAATTGGCGACCGTTAGCCCAGTCGGAAATCGACCGCGTTCTCAGCCAGGCGTACGCCGCCAGGATTTGCGCCAGCGACAGGCGGCGAGGTTTGGCGGTTGTCGCCGAAGCGCTCAACAAAGGCGAACTGGCGCGCGCACAGATCGCGGCATTGTTGTTGCGCCTACCCGATCCAGATCTAGGCAAGCCCGATCCCAACGCTCGCGGCGAAGAGCTCGCCTGCCTGCGCGAAAGCGGCCTTCTGGCCAAGGACTGGGACGAGGCGAATCACCCGCGTACGGGGACGCCGCCGAATCCGGGGTGGTTCGCGCCGAAAGACGACTCAGGCGCCGCCGAGCCCGAGGACGGCCGTCCGTCTGGCGGGGCCGAAAGCCCTCGGGGCAAGGAGTTCGCCTTTGCCGGCGTATTGATCGACATGCGGTATGACAAAGTCGCGAATATCACGCATTGCACCTATCGGACGCCCTTGCGTGACTTCACCCTCGAAATTGATGGTAATTCGCCATGTGAGTCGACGCATCCTTACCCCTACACGTTCTGACGTCTTGCCGTGTCTATCGGGAAGTCAGCCATGTCCGTTACAATAACGAAGAGCGCCATCGACCTGATTGTGAAGAAACTCAAGGAGCCGGCGACGATCGCCATGCGAAGACAGAATTCGACGGCGACATTGACCTGGGCCAGACGGGTCTACAGCACCGATCGTCTCTCGGGCGAGCGGACGGAACATGGGCCACACTTCTTCTTCTCCTGGAGCGACGCCGATGAACTCAAGGAATTCAACAGCCTGATTTATATGCTGCCCGACGGCGAAAGTCTCGCGCTCGGACCCGGCGACTTCTTCCAGACCGGAACGCAGACGATCGACGTGAAGGACGGGCGGCTCGCGCTGGTCGGCGCGCCATAGCCGGCGCGCCCCGCCTTCGCTCGTCTGTCCTCTGCAACCGTCCTGCCTTACCGCAGCGACGCCGTGAAGCTCTGGATCTTGTGGCAGGCTTCCTCGAGGCTCTGCAGCGACGCGGCGTAGGAGACGCGGAAGTTCGGGCCCTGGCCGAAGGCCGAGCCCTGCACCGTCGCGACGCCCTCGGTCTCCAGCAGCTCGGTGACGAAGTCCTCGTCGGTAGCGATCGTCCTGCCCGACGGGGTCTTCTTGCCGATCGCCTCGGCGCAGGAGGGATAGACGTAGAACGCGCCCTCCGGCTTCGGGCACTTCAGATATTGCGCCTGGCCGAGCATGGAGACGACGAGGTCGCGCCGCTCCTCGAACGCCTTGCGGCACTTGGGGATGAAGTCCTGCGGGCCGGTCAGCGCCTCGACCGCCGCCCATTGGGCGATGGTGCAGGCGCCCGAGGTCTGCTGGCCCTGCACCATGTCCATCGCCTTGATCAGCTTGGTCGGGCCGGCGGCGTAGCCGATGCGCCAGCCGGTCATCGCGTAGGCCTTCGATACGCCGTTGACCGTCAGCGTGCGCTCGTAGAGCGCCGGCTCGACCTGCGCCGGGGTGGTGAAGGCAAAGTCGCCGTAGACGAGGTGCTCGTACATGTCGTCGGTCAGCACGTAGACGTGCGGATGGCGCAGCAGCACTTCCGTCAGCGCCTTCAGCTCGTCGCGGCTGTAAGCGGCGCCCGACGGGTTTGACGGCGAGTTGAGCACGACCCACTTGGTGCGCGGCGTGATCGCGCGCTCGAGGTCCTCGGGCCGCAGCTTGAAATTGTTCTCGAGCGTCGTCGGCACGAACACCGGCTCGCCGTAATTGATCGCGACCATCTCGGGATAGCTGACCCAATACGGCGCCGGGATGATCACCTCGTCGCCGCGATTCAGCGTGCACAGGAAGGCGTTGTAGAGCACCTGCTTGCCGCCGGTGCTGACGATCGTGTCGGAGACCTTGTAGTCGAGCCCGTTCTCGCGCTTGAACTTGGCCGCGATCGCCTCGCGCAAGGGTGGGATGCCGAGCACCGGCGGATACTTGGTCTCGCCGCGGCGGATGGCGGCGATCGCCGCCTCCTTGACGTTGTCGGGCGTGTCGAAGTCGGGCTCGCCGACCGACAGCGAGATCACCTGCCGGCCTTTCGCCTTGAGGTCGCGCGCCTTCTGCGTCACCGCGATGGTCGCGGAGGGCTTCACGCGGGAGAGGACGTCGGCGAGTAAGGCCATGGCGGAGTTTCCTTAAGTCTCGGGCCGGATTTCGAAAGCGGCGCAACATAAGAGCGTCGCCGCCGCGCGGCAACCGCTTTTGCTGCGTCGGCGGGTCGCGCGCAGGGCCGCCTATAGGCGCGGTCGTCGACCTAAGGGAGTCACACATCTTTGTTGGCCGGCGGCCACATCGGCCCGCCGCCGTCAAGCCACCTTGCGGCGGCTCCGCCGCGCTCCGCCCGCCTCGCGGTGACGGCGCCGTTCCGATGCGGCGTTGTGCATCGATGATCTTTGCTGAGCGAAGCCGGCCCGCCGGGCCGGCTTCCCGCAGCAAAGACCATGGAAGCCAAGAGCCTGAGCCGCGCGCAGCGGTCAAGGCTCGCGCGTAAACGCGCGACCCGCGAAAGCGGGCTTGGCCTTGACGGCGAGCACGGATCAGGCACAGCGGACCTCGCAGACAGAGATCGAAGATCTGTGACTCCGTTTGGTCGCCAACCGCGCCAGACGCAAAGCGCCTCGCTTGGCGATGGATGGGCCGAAGCCGACGCGGTCAGCGACCGCGTCTACAAGACGCCTACGGCCTTTGGCCTTCAGCGCGCCGCTCAAGCCGTCAGCCACAGCCCGATGAGGAACGACGCCGAATTGGCGACCAGCGACACCGCGCCAGCGCGCGCGAGCGTCAGCCGCGCCATCCAAGCGATCAGCGCCGCCTCGACGACGACGACCAGCGCCTCGATCGAAAGGATCGCCGGCCAGTAGGGAAAGCGGCCGTAGGACCAGATCGCCAGCGTCCACATCTGCGGGTGGGTGACGGCGGTGGCGACCATCGACGCCAGGCCGGCGTGCAGCGGCCCGCGGCTCGGCCAGCGCGCGAGCGAGACCAGAACGAAGGCGACCGGCCCCTCGATCGCCATCGAGATCAGCAAGGCTTCGGCTTCGCTCATGTCCGGGCTCAGAGAGATGTGAGACTCGCGCTGGCCTTAGGCGCCAGCCCTCCATTGATGGCTTGGAGGCGATTATGCGCGAGAGGAATTCGAACTCAAGGACGGCCTGGAAGGCCGCCGCCGGAGGCGGTGCGTTTCACGCATCCTTGACTTCGAATTCCTCTCGCGCCTCGCTCCGCCAAGCAAACAATGGAGAAATCTGCATTCGTCCGCGCGTCTCATATGATTTGAACCCGGACCGCTCATGGACAGGTCCTGATGACGGAGGCACAATGGGACAAGCTTCCGCGCTTGGTAAGGGGTTCGCGCATGCGTCGACTCGCCGCGATCGGCCTTGCGCTCGCCGCGACGCTCGCGGCCGCGCGCGCCGACATCGCGCCGCCGCCGCTGCAATTCATCGATGTGACCGTCGGCGATCTCACCTTCCTGGTCATCGCCCGCGACTACACGCGGCCGAGCCATCCGACCGCTGAGCTCGTCGGCTGCGTCGACGGCAAGCCGAACTGCGCCCTCGCGCAGGCCAAAGGGCTGATCGGCCGTCGCGTCGTCGGCTTCGACGGCAAGACGTTCGACGCCGACGTCGCCCTGCGCTCGCAGATCGTCGCCGCGTTCCGCGACGAAGCCGCGCCGGCCGCCATTGAAATCGACTTCGAGCCCGAGAATGTGGGCGGCGCGTCCTTGCGCGTCGCCGTCGCGCGGCGGTAAAATACAGCGCCGCGATGGAGGCGCGCCGCCGGCGTCAGGCGGCCCTGAACTTGGGATCGAAGTCTTCGCGACCTGTGGGAGAGGCAGAAATGTTGACGTCCGCGACTGCGCTCGTTTTGTCCGCGATCTCCGCGCCCGCCGTCGGCGACGTCACGCCGGCCTCACTGGCGGTGCGGCCGCCGCTCGTCAGTCTCACGGGCGCGCCCTACGACTGGAAGCTGCAGCAGGGCCACGGCGCGAAAGGCCTGTCGATCGCCGACGGCACCGCGCATTGCAACACGGTGATGGCGCAAACCAACAACGGCCAGGATCACGTGCCCGACTGCGGCTTCGACTGATCGCGCCGGCCGCGTCGCGGTCGGCCCCGATGCTGCTCCTGCTGACCAACAGCCTCGATGGAACCGCCGACGTGCTCGTCGGCCTGTGCGCCGAACGCGGCCAATCCGTTTTCCGTTTCAACATCGACTTGTGGGCGCGCTATCGCTTCGCCTGGACGCCGGACGGATTCGCCTTCGCCGATCCGTCCGGCCGCGTCGCGGCGTCGCAGGCGCTCACGGCCTGCCTGTGGCGTCGCCCGTCACTACGCGAAACGGCGGGCTGGGTCGGCGGCGACCCGCAGGCGCGCGAAGCGACCGAAGCCGAGCTGCACGCGCTGATGCGCGAGATCGCCGAATGGGCGCGGGCGCGAGGGCTGCTGCGGCTGATCGAGCCCAACGGCCCGCGGCGGGTCGGCCGGCTGGCGCAGATGCGCGTCGCCGGCGAATTCTTCGCCGTCCCCGAATGGACCATGGGTTGGGGCGTGCGGCTGCCGGCGGGCCGGCGGATGGTCAAGCGCCTCACCACCGAGCCGCTCGGCCCCGAGCGCGACCGCCAGATCTACGTTCAGTCGGTCGACGCCGAGAGCCTGTCGCCAGATTGGCCGTGGCTGACCCAGGCGATCGCGCCGGGAACGCGCGACGCGACCGCGCTCTATGTCGCCGGGCGGATCTTCGCCTTCGAGATGGAGCAAACCCGCGCCGAACTCGGCGTCGAGGACTGGCGCACGCGCGTCGGCGCCCATGCCGACGCCTGGCGGGTTTGGGCGACGCCGCCCGGCTTCGCCGCGCGGGTCGAGGCCACCATGCGCCGCCTCGGCCTGCATTACGGCCGGCTCGACTTCTTGAGCGGCGACGGCGAACCGACCTTTCTCGAAGTCAATCCCAACGGCCAGTTCGGCTGGCTCGACGATCCCGCCGGCTGGCCGCTGCATCGCGCCGTGCTCGACGCGGCGCTCGATCCGGCCTCGACGCTTGAAAACGAAGCGATCCGCGAGGCGAGCGCGCCGCCGCCGGCGGAATCGTCGGTTTCGACAGGAGGATGAAATGCGCCTGAGAATTCTCGCCGCCGCCTTCGCCGCGCCGCTGGTCGTCTCGGCCGCTGTGGCCGACATCGCGCCGACGCCCGACCGCGGGCCGCCGCTCGGCGACGCCGGCGGCCTCTCCTTCAGGATTCAGTCGGTCCAGGTCGAATTCGGCCCGGCCAACGGCCCGCACTACCAGAAGACCGAGCAGGTCGTCGTGCTGACCGATTGCGCCGCGGGAACGCCGAACTGCGCATTGGCGAAGCAGAAGGCCCTCGTCGGCATGGAAGTTTCGGCGGTCGACGGCGCCGAGCTGAGGCCGGAAAAGGGGATGGTCGCGCAGATCCTCGCCGCCTTCGCCGATTCCAAGGCGCCAGCGACGATCGCCCTGACCCTCTACGCTCGCGCCGCCGACAGCAAGCCGGTTGACGTCAAGTTCGCGCGGCGGTGAGCGGGGTCGGCGGTCGCTCGCCGGCGCCCATCGCATCGTTGGCGGCGATCGCTTGGCGCCGCAGGCGGGCCGCGCTGTCGAGGCGCTGGTCGCCTCAGTCGGCGGACGATAAAAGGAAATTGACGGGCGTGTCACCGTAATCGCGTAATCGGGCGTGTCACCGTAATCCTGCGTGACTTGGTATAATTGCGCCGTGGGCGAGGCGACGACGGCTTTCGGAGAGGCATTTTTTCGCGATGGGCACTGCTGCGCCGCTTCGGGTTCGTGATGTTCTACTGCTGGGTTGCGCCATTGCTTGCTGGGGCGCGAATTGGACGGTGATGAAGCTGGCGCTCGGGCACTCCACGCCGCTGTGGATCGCCGCGCTGCGCTTTACACTCGGAGCGGCGGCGATGTTCGCCGTCCTAGCGGCGCGCGGGGGTGTGCGGTTGCCGCCTCGGAATGATCTTCCGATCGTCGTCAGCGTCGGCTTGCTGCACATGCTGGCCAACGCCACGCTAGTCATATTTGCACTGCGTTTTGTTCCGCCCGGGCGCTCCTCGGTGCTCAGCTACACGACGCCGCTCTGGGTCGTTCCATTAGCCATGCTTCTGGGCGAGCGTCCAACGGCGCGCGCCTTGGGCGGAACATTTCTCGGACTGGCCGGCATGGCGCTTCTCTTCAGCCCGACCTCGCTCGACTGGAGCGACCGGCAAATGGTGCTCGGCCAGATTTTGCTGATGCTGGCGGCGATCGCCTGGTCGATCTGCATTGTCCACATCCGTGGCCATCGCTGGCAGGCGAGTCCGCTCGAACTCGCTCCCTGGCAGATGCTGCTCGCGGCGGCGCCGTTGGTGATCGCGGCCTTAGCGGTCGACGGTCCGGCGCCAGGCGATTTCGGTCCCGCGTTCTGGATGACCACGCTCTACACTGGCGTTCTCGCCACAGCCTTCGCCTACTGGGCGGTCGTGGAAGCCAACCGTCGTCTCTCGGCGATCACCGCCTCCAACGCATTGCTCGCTGTGCCCATTGTGGGGCTCACTGTTTCGGCCTGCGTCACCGGGGAGAAGATGGATTTCTGGCTCATTGTCGGAATGCTGATGATGCTCGCCGGCATCGCCATCGTCGCCTCCGCAAGACGGCGACAGCGCAGCGGCGCAGCGATTGCGGGCCAAACTGGTGTGCTGCGCCCCTAAGGTGAGACAGGCGATTTGAGTGGGATTACGGGATTACGGTGACACGCCCGTTATTTCCTTTTAGATTGTCGAACTTCGCCCTGCGGCGCCGGCCACCGCGCCGGCGCCGGTCGAGGCTGCGGCGCCCGTCGCCGCCCGGTCGCGCGACTCGCGTAAGGTCGTGGGGCGGCAATCGGGAATTCGCATCCTGTCCTCGTCATGCCTCGTCATTGCGGCTCCGACAAAGTCTTCGCGAATTGCCGAACCCGGCCTATCATGAATCTCAGGTCGCCGAGGCGCCTCCGCTCGAAGCGGCGGCGGTCACGCGGCAGGACATTTTCGCTGAGGCCCATTTGTCAACCCGTGGCGCCGCAAGCCTTTGAAATCGCCCGCGGCCCTGTCAAGGAAAGCCTTGACGAAGCTTGACAAAACTTGACGCCGCTTGACAAAACTTGACGAAATTTGACGGGTCAAGGCGCGAGACTTGACGGCGCCGAGCGATCGCCGCCGCCTGGACGCCCGAATCAACTCCGGGACGGGCGTGACGAGCAGGAGGCGCAGAGCCATAGCGCCGCCGCCCTAGCCATTCGGCTCGCCAGCGCCTAAGTAGGAGGCTGCGGAGCTGGGGGGTTTGTCAGGACCATATTCCTCGGGGCCGTACGATCCCAATGGGAGCTGTCCCTATCCTCGCCCGTGGGCTTGGACACACGGCGCCCACCTACTTACGTAGGCGCCCGGGATCTCCGTCCAACGGCCTTCTCGGCCCC